>Ga0076929_100038_pt1 | contig 276291 bp, 261 predicted proteins | sample HotLakConUCCSL28_FD_87104 | JGI IMG/M metagenome (GOLD analysis project Ga0076929, IMG submission 87104) | Hypersaline microbial mat communities from Hot Lake, Washington, USA - Hot Lake Consortium UCC-SL28 (version 3) (version 3) | ecosystem: Environmental > Aquatic > Thermal springs > Hot...
AGAATGTCCCTCAAGTGTTAGCACACCGCTCTGCCTATCTGAATGGCTTCATTGGGGCGCAAAGGTGACATGCTCCCTAAGATGCTTGTATTCTTCATTCATGGTGTTGGCACTAGAGATTCTGATTATGCCGCGATTATCATCAGAAATATAAAACGCCATTTCAATGATTCCAGTCAACCGCTGTGTTATGGCAGTTTTTGGGGCAACGAGTTTAACAATAAGAGGGCGCAGATTATTGACTTCATCAAGTCAGATGTCAAAGAAGCTATTTCTAAGCATGATATTGATAGATGGCTGCGAAATGATGTCTATCGATATCAAGAGCGTAGATTTCAGTTTATCAACGATTTCTTGGGTGACTTTCTAAACTATCAGAACGTTGATAGAGGTCGAGAAATACGCAAAACAATAATCCGTCAGTTTGCTCAATTTATCAAAAATCATCCACAAGAAGAAGAGGTTCACTTTGTTGCACATTCTTTGGGATGTCTCATCCTTTGGGATCTTTTGTTTTCTTCAGATGTAAAAGGTGATCCTGATGTCTTAAGATTCCGGGATTATATGTATCATCTAAGTCTTAAAAGTATCACGACTCTGGGTTCACCCCTGCTATTTATCAAGCACTTTCTAGATATTGACTTTTCGCTACTGAATGAATTTATCGACTCACAGGAAAATGAGGACTCCGATCGCAATTATCCTCTGAGATGGGTGAATGTAATTCACTCATCGGATTTGATAGCCTATCCCATGAAATCCGCTATAAAAGATGAGGTGTCTGAACGATTGTTTTTTGTTGATCAGTTTGTTTGGTTAAATGCAAATGCACAAGAACCTTTATTGAGAAGCATAGGAAAGCAAGATGGAGCAATGGTAGTTGCTGCCATTCAGGCACATTCCTCATATTTTGCAGACAACTTAGATGGCGCTATTACAGGTGAAATTATTGCTAAAAACCTGCAGAATAGAGTTGTGGCTTTGAATAGTAAAAGAATTACCTCATGGGATAATAAAAGTCTTTAATTTGGAGCCTGTAGAATATATTGGTGGCAGCGGAACGTACAATTCGATGTAATTCTCGCCTAAAAACTTTCTCCACTGCATGGATTACGCTGCGCTAGTCCATTCTACTGGTTTACGGGTTGCTAACCGCAGGTACGCCAGCAACGGAAGTTTTGCCCCAATCGCGGTTGTAAATGCCTGTTTCTACAAAACGGTGAAAGCTCGAATAGGGCCAACTTGCCGGGCATGTTCCCAAGAGCGACGCTACCACAGTTTGCCTTCTTAGCATGGTTACTATGCCGATTCTTCGCTGCCGGATTGGCTATAGTTGAAATGGCAGTACAAGCCTGGCATAGATTGTGCAAAAGAGGGAAGGGTATGGACGGCATCCAGTTCTTAGTTAACGAAAACGGAGAAAAAACAGCCGTTCTGCTCGATCTCAAGCAATGGGGCGACCTGTGGGAAGATGTCTACGACATTCTAGTCTCCCGTTCCCGTGCCGAAGAAACAACCGTTGGTTGGGATGAGCTAGAAGCTGAACTGGGTCAGGAAACCGAGAGCGATGGCGCAGTATGAAATTCAGTTCAAAGCCTCTGCCGCCAAAGAGTTTCGTAAACTTGGCCAAGATGTCAAGGCTCGTCTTCGCAAAGCTATCAACGCCCTCAAAAGTGAACCTCGTCCTGCTGGCGTTAAGAAGTTAGCCGGTGCGATGGATCTGTATCGCATCCGAGTTGGAGACTACCGTGTCATTTATGAGATTGACAACGATGCTCAACTCATTGTGGTCACTCGCGTTCGTCACCGTCGCGATGTCTATCAGTAAGTACTTTGGTGGCTGCTGTTAATAGCACCGCATGGATTACGCTGCGCTAATCCATCCTACGGGATTGTAGGGTCAGGCATAATGGGAGGTAAGCGGATCGTTTCCCTCGGCTACAGCACCCATGGCAGACTCCGTAACCCTTCAGGATATCTACGACCTGTTCAAAGCATCCCAGGCCGACTTGCAAGCATCCGCAGCCGAGTTCGATCGGCGCATGGCAGAATCCAAAGCTGAAGCTGACCGACGTGCGGCTGAAGCCGACCGACGCATGGAGCGGCTAGAGCAGCTTGCCACCAATGCCAGCCGCGAGGTAAGCCGATTAGGAGACCGCTGGGGTCTTTTTGTGGAAAACATAGTTGCTCCAGCAGTGCTGCGCCTATTTCAAGAGCGGGGCATTGAGATCAGGCATCTTTACCGTCGGGCTGTGTCAGATATCCCTGGAGCCCGGATGGAAGTTGACATTCTGGCGGTGAATGGAGATGTGGCCGTGGTGGTTGAAGGGAAATCGCGACTGACAAAAGAGGATGTCGATGCTTTCTGTGAGTCACTACAGCGATTCAAGCCAGCCTTCCCCGAACGAGTGAACCATCAGATTTATGGAGCCGTTGCCGCGATTGAATGTGTTAAAGACATAGACCGCTACGCTTACCGCAAGGGGTTATTTGTTATCCGGCAGTGCGGTGATTCGGTCGAGCTGGCTAACGACAAGAGTTTTCAGCCCAGAGCCTGGTAGATAAGGCAGCTTGAATATCAAACCCTGCCTCTGGGCGAAGGATGATGCGACACTTCACTAAGCCCGATTCTAACCTGTCGGCTGGGAAGCAACTCCGTGGTGCTAAAGCCAGCATCAGCGAAGACGCATATTTTGAATCGGGCGCACCAGGCAGATGGAAACTGTCGCAGTAGGGCCAGGGTTAAGGCAGGGTGGGGGTAGGCTCGCTTTCGGGGGTCAGTAAATCCGAGGGACTATCGTCTTCAAAAGGTAGGCTTGAGCCATCGGGGGATAGCGGCGAAATGGGGGCAAAGGGATCTTCCCCTGGGGCTTCTTCCGGGGACAGGTTGAGGGGGTCTCCTTCGGGATTGGCGTCTACATTGCGGGGAATGGTAGCCAGGGCAACCCGGTCGCCCCCAACGGAACGCAACACATCCAGCACGGTGACCACATCTTCGTAGCGGGCATCGCGGGAGGCATACAGCACAATCAGGCCATTCGGGCTGACCTGGTTAAACTGCAGCAGCACGTCGTAGAGCAAATCGAGGGTAACGGGTTGCTGGTCGAGATAGGTTTGTCCCAGGCTGTCGATGCTGACGTAGAGGCGATCGCTGATACCTCCCTGCCCCACCTGTCCCGGAATAGGTTGCCCGGTTTCGGCTGAGGGTAGGTCCAGGTCAATGGCCTGCTGCCGGGTCAGCCCCACTGCGGCCAGGATAAAAAAGGTCAGAATGCAGAAAATGACGTCAATAAGCGGAATCAGTTCTAGCCGGACGTCTTCGGAGGGAGTATCCAGTAAGTCAACTTTCATCGCAAGAATGGGTGTAGGGCTGAATGGCGCTGAAGCAAGCTTTAATCAACTCATGCAGAGCGCCGAAAACCTCGATCTGCCGTAGCCATAGGGTGGGCTGCACCCACCAGGGTAAATCCTGGCAGGCTACCTGATCTGGTATTAAAAGGTGGTATCTGGTTTGGGCGACGATTGGGGAGAAGGTTGAGGCTGCGGTTCAGCGATGGGAGGGGCTGGCTCTACCTGGGCCGAGAAGGGCTGCCCCGGGTTCTTAGCCCAGCTCTGACGATACAGCAACTCCAGTTCGCTGCCGGCCCTTCGAAACATTTTTGCCTGGCCGAATACCAACCCCTGGAACAGCCGATAAAAGGCCAGGCTAACGATGGCAATAATCAGGCCAGTGGCGGTGCTGATCAGGGCTTCGCTAATGCCGAGGGAGGTTCCGGCGGTGGCATCCCCACTGCCCAGGTCGCTAATTTGAATCGACCCCAGGGAGTTAATTAACCCCAGTACGGTACCCAGTAGCCCCAACAGCGGAGACAGGGCAATCACCAGTTCCAGAATTTTGTCGCCTTTGCTCATCACGGCGAGCTCTTCGTTGGCTGCTGACTCCAGGGCTAAACGAAACACCTCTGGCTCTGGGGACTGCAGCTTAAGCGGAGCATAGAGGAACCGCCCCATGGGCAAGGCACTCGAACGGTGGGCAATTTCTGTGGCAGCGGGCCATTCCCGGCGGGCGGCTTCAATCACCCGTCCAGACACCTCGCGCTCGCGGGTCACAATGCGAGACCAAAACCAGAGACGCTCTAAAATCGTACCCAGGGCCAAAATTGATAAAAACAACAGGGGCCACATGGCGATGCCGCCCCTGGCAAATAATTCAGGAATGTTCACTAACGCCTCCTCGTGCCACAGCAGTTGTTACCAACGTGGTATCGCAATGTTCGTCAAAGCATAACAATTTTAGTGAGTTCCGTTACCAAGTGGGCAAACGGATTTAATCGTTGTCATGCTAGCGCAGAGGTTACGGGTAGACAGTCTAAAATTTCGGCGGCGGCGCGACGACATACGCCGGGTTCTCCCAGGGCCTGGCGAACGTCCTGGTAGCCGTTGAGCATGGTTTGTCGGGCGGTAGGGTTGGTGAGTAAATCCCAGGCGGTGTCGGCCAACGCCTGGGGGGTGACCTGCCACTGCAAAAACTCCGGTACCACGGCTTTGTTGACGGCCAGGTTTACCGGCGAGGCAAAGGAAATTTTAAATCTGGCAATGTAGTAAACCAACCGGGCACTGATGGGGTTAAGGCGGTAAGCAACCACCTGGGGCACGTTCATCAGGGCAATTTCCAGGTTGGCCGTACCTGATTTGGCAATGGCTACATCGGCAGCGGCAATGGCCTGCTGGGTTTGTTCTGTGATCACTCGTCCCCGCAGCCCGTACTGCTTGAGGGCGGTTTCGAAGACCGCCAGAAACCGGCTGTCGGAGGCCGGCAGTAAAATTTTTAGCTCCGGGTTCCGCTCCTGCAGTAGTCGGGCAGCTTGCATCAGGCGGGGCATGAGGTACTTCAGTTCCTGTTGGCGAGAGGCGGGCAGTAGGGTAATGACGGCATCTTCCGGGGCTATCCCCAATGCCTGACGGGCTGCCGGTTTGTCGGGCGGGACGGGGAAGCGATCTACCAGGGGATGGCCCACCCACTTGACGTCGGCCCCAAACCGCCGAAAGTAGTTGGCTTCATCCTGAAAAATGGCTAACATGCGATCGCTATTGCCCACAATTTGCTTTGTATCTTTCTGGGAAAAGGCCCATACCCACTGCTGGGGAGCAATGTAATAGACCACCGGCACCCCGGGAAAAAAGCGACGGAGATCCCGACCAATTTTCAGGTTGGGAGTCATGTAGTCAATCAAAACTGCTAGGTCGGGCGGATATTTCAGCAGATCAGCCCGGACGCGCTTTTGCAGTTGCAGGGTGGGCAAAATGTAGGGAATGGCCTCAAAAACCCCCACCGAGCCAAGGGCGGTAGTGTCCCCCAGCAGCTTTGCCCCGGCCTGGCCCATACGTTCTCCCCCCAGGGCGTAAATTTCCAGATCTATGTCCCGATCTGCCGCGACCTGGTACAGCGCTTCCACCAGCAGAGCGCCCTGCAGATCTCCCGAAACCTCACCGGTACTGATGAAAATTCGTCGCCTCGGCGACGACGTACCAGAGTTGCCGGTGGCCACGCTAGTCATCTCTACCGCCCTTGCCCCTTTTTCGCCCTGGGGTTAAGCCCCGACGATCACTTTCCTGGGAAGCCTTGACAAAATTGCAAAAATGGGCGACCAGTTCATTTTGATTAGATTGCTCCATCTTGGCGATGGCGTCTGTAATTAACTCCCCAGAGCGATAGACCAGCCGGTAGGCCTGTTTCAGCTCCCGGTAGGACTGGCCGCCTCGGTCTTCGGTTAGACCCGCCCGCTGCAGCCCTACCTGGTTTAAGCCCCGCACCTCCGCCGGGTTGCCATTGACCAGGGTAAAGGGAGGCACATCGCGAATGATTCTGGTCAGACCGCCAATCATGGCCAGGCGACCGACCCGAACGAATTGGTGCACCCCAACAATGCCACTGATGCGGGCTCCCGATTCAATGTGAACATGGCCAGCCAGGGCCACCGAGTTGGCAATGATGACGTTATCTTCTACCACACAGTTGTGGGCGACGTGGGAATAGGCCATGAGCAGGTTATTGTCGCCCACGAGGGTAAACCCGCCGGCATTGGTGGCCCGGTTAATGGTGACATATTCCCGAATCAGGTTGTTGTTACCGATCACCACCTGGCTGATGGAGCCGTCGTATTTTAGGTCCTGGGACTCTAGCCCAATGGCTGCCCCAGGAAAAATCCGATTCTCGGAACCGATGGTGGTATGGCCATCGATGACCACATGGGCCCCAATATCCGTATCAGGACCAATGGTGACATGCTCCCCAATCACCGCGTAGGGACCAACCTTAACCGTTGGATGGAGATTCGCACCGGGATGAATTACAGCTGTCGGGTGAATCAGGGTAGTCAAAGACATGCCTCCGGAACCCAGATTTTGAGGTAAACGCACATGCATCAACGAAACCGACCGTCTGCCGGAGCTGAGTCAACAACAGAAAACATCATTTCACCTTCACAGGCCAACTCACCGTTGACCTCAGCCCGGCCAAATATTTTGCCGAAGCGAAGGCGCTTAATGGCCAGCAGTTCTACCGACATGATCAGTTGATCACCGGGCACTACCGGTCGCCGAAATCTTACCTTATCAATGCCAGCAAAGACACACAGACCTTTAACTCCAGGTATCTGGGTCAACACAACCCCACCCACCTGGGCCATCGATTCCACAATCAGCACCCCCGGCATAATCGGGAACCCCGGAAAATGCCCCTGAAAGTGGGGCTCATTCAGGGTTACATTTTTAACACCGATAGCCGACTGGCCGGGCACATAGTGGGTAATGCGATCTACCAGGGCAAACGGGTAGCGGTGGGGCAGTAGCGCATAGATTTCTGCCGCCGAAAACTCCCGGTTGGTCTCCTCGGCGGGTGTCTCAAGCTTTGGAGTGCCAGATTGCACGGCATTCGATGAAGTTACATCAACCACAGTCTTACTATCTTCCCCCTTAACCATTTCCGATTGGCCCCAGGGCCAAGTTATTTTGACCACCGCAGGCAAATTTATACTAAGTCCAGCTCAAGATCTGTCGTTTCCCTAAAATAAACCCCCATTTCTGGATCTGGACAAGGTTTAGATTGATTCTGCCATTAGACGGCACCTTCAGGGAAATTAACTCACCCGTCGAGTGGCTGAGGCCAACCCCAACCCTCTGCCCCATCGCCATGCTCTAAACTGCGACTGCCAGCCCTGGTACCCTGCTCTTCCGCAGCAAGGGGTGGCTCTGGACAGGAGAAACGACATCTCCTCCCCGTGCTACCTCAAGTGGGCTCATCGCCCTCCTGCTGGCCTCCCCCTCGGTGCTGCTGGATGGTTCTGGATAGCTCTAAATGTAGGCGATGGCTGGCTTTGTAAGCCACCACATGGGCCTGGGGTAAACTCCCCAATAAGCTCAAGTCGCCAATCAGGTCCAGCATTTTATGGCGTACTGGCTCATTATCAAACCGCAGGGGAGGATTGAGCCATCCCTCCTGGCCACACACCAGGGCGTTCTCCAGGCTACCGCCTTGAATTAACCCCTGGCTCTGGAGATATTCGATTTGATCGGCAAAGCCAAAGGTCCGGGCCGGAGCCACTGCGGCCATAAACCCATCAGCGGCTGACGCATCAGCCCCCGGTGACCAGCTAAACCACTGGTTGCCAATGGCTTTCAGGGGAAAGTCAATACCGTAGGTGAACCGTTGTTCCGATGCGGGGAAGGCTGCTACAAAGGCATCTTTGTGATGAATGGTCACGGGCTGGGGCAGAGGAAACTCGGTTTTGGTCGCCCCCTGGCTGACCCGGCCTACCTCAGCGATGGCCCTGGCCCACTCTAGAGCAGACCCGTCGAGTAACGGAATTTCTGGCCCATCTACTTCAATGCGGGCGTTATCAATGCCCAGCCCTGCCAGCGCCGCCAGCAGGTGCTCCACGGTGCGGATGGTGGCCTCCCCCCGCCGCAGTTCTGTAGACAGGGTGGTTTCTCCTACCGCCGATACCACCGCCGGAATTTCTGGCTGACCGGGCAGGTCAACCCGCACAAAAGAGCGCCCCTGGTGAACTGCTGCGGGCTTCAGGGTAACCGTGGTTGCCTGGCCCAGGTGCAGCCCCACCCCCTGGCGCTGAATTGCTCCCCCCAGGGTGTGCTGGGGGGACAGGGAGGTCTGCGCCCCGGTGGTTTCAAGCTGCTGGTTGGATGTCACCATTAGAACCGCTCTCCAATACCGAAGTGAATGCGCCCTTCACCCTGATCGTTAAAGCCATAGTCAATCCGCAGCGGACCCAGGGGAGTTTGAACCCGCAAACCCGCCCCGTAGCCAAAGCCGCTGCCCGGCTTATCCCGAGACGGGCCTGGGGCACCCGGTACAGCGTTGCCGCTGCCCAGGTCAGACCCGGCATCAAGAAATAGAGCCGCCCCCAGGAACGAAAACAGCGGAAACCGATACTCCGCGGTGAACTGAGCGTAGGAACGACCACTGCCCACTTCGCCCTCGTCAAAGCCGCGAATGGAGTTGGTGCCCCCCAGGGAAAAGGCCTCGTAGGGCGGCAGGTCTCCCACAATGGTACCCACCTGCACGTTAAAGGCCAGGGCCTGGGGACCGTCGTTAAAGTTGATCCAGCTGACGGGAATGTAGTGGCTGTAGCTGCCCCGCAGGCGGTTCATAAAGATGCTGCCCCGTCCTATCGGTATAGATTGTTCGGTATTCAGGCGTAAAATGCCGCCACTGGTGGGGTTAAAGGGGTCATTCCGCCGGTCCCAGGTGGCGCTGAGGGGAAACGTCCACAGGTCGTCAACCGCACCCCCGTCCCTGGAGGCACTGAAGGTTAAGGGGTTGCCCTCTTCGTCAAAGGCTACAGCACTGCCGTCGGCATCCCGAGAGGATATATTCTGCGCCAGAGTACCGACGGTGGCGGTCCAGTTATTCCCCAGGGGACGACTGAAGGAGACCCCGCCGCCGATGCGGCGAATCCGCACCCGATCACCATTGGCCAGATTGATTTCATTGGGGCCACCGTCAAAGTTGAGGTTAATGGACCGACGGGCAAAGGCGTTTAGCGTGTAAGACGTGCGGAATGGATCACCAGCAATCCACGGATCGGTAAACGAAATATCAAACAGAATGTCGCGGGTACTGAGCTGGGCTTCGGCGGAGAGCTGCTGGTTATTGCCGCCAAAGTTGTCTTGCCGGAAGCTAACCGTACCAAACAGGTCGCCAGTAAAGTTAAAGCCCAAACCAGCGGCCACAGAGCCGGTATTGCGCTCGGTAACGTTGACAATGACCTTCACTTTACGGGGGTCGTCATCTCCGGGCTCCAGCCCGGGGGTAACGTCTTCAAAAATTTGTAAGGCGAAGACGCTCTGAAAATCTTGCTCAATCTGTGCCTGGTTAAAGACATCCCCCGGTTCTGTGGCAAACTCGCGGGTAATGATGTAGTCGTGGGTGCGCCCGTCTACCGGTTCACCGTCTTCATTGACGGCATCCCCATCGGCGTTAAGAAAACGGACTTCGATTTCTTCAATCACCCCTTCGGCGACTTCCAGGGTAACCACCCCATCATCTGAAACCTCAGGGGCCGCGATGACCTGGGCCAGCACATAGTCCCGGTCCTGGTACCACTGGTTCAGCTCTAGAATGCCATCCTGAAAATCTAGCAGGTTGATGATTTGCCCCCTCTGGTCGGCGAATATCTCATCGACCACCTCTTCGGGCAACACCCGGTTGCCTTCCACATTCACCTCGGTGAGCACAGGGTTAGGCTGCACCACATAGGTCACCCTTACCCCCAAGTCGGTATCTTCGGGAGCCGCATCTACCGCAGCAAAAAAGCCGGTGGCAAAAATGTTATTGATGTCTTGCTGCAGTTGGGTGCGAGTGGTAGTTCGTCCGGGGCGGGTTTCAATGGAATCGTAAACGATGGCGCGCAGGTTTTCGTCTAGTTCGCCAGTGGCTGCCTCCACCTGAACTTCGGCCACCAGCACTCGGGGTTCCGCTTCTTCTTCCGGCTCTGCAGATTCGGTGTCGGCATCCGGGGCTTCGGTATCGGCATCCGGTTCGCTCTCCTCAACCGCATCTGGCGGAGGCCCAACGTCGCTACCGGCGTCTTCTTCTGCCGCCTGGCGAATCCGCTCAATCTGTTCGGGGGTGAGTTCTGTAGCGTTCTCGCGAATGGCTTCCGGGCTACCCTGGGCTACCCTGGCCCCGCCAGCGAAAGGCTCAGAATCGGGAGGTTGATTGGCAACCTCAGGGGGGACTGCCTCGCCATCACCCACTGTCAGAGCTGCAGGGGCGGTGGGGGCCACCTCGGAACCAGCAGGGGTTTCGGAAACTGCCGTCGGGGAGGTCTGCCGGGGCTCTGGCCCGAATACCTCGGTCATGGCCTCGGTTGTTTGGCGATCTGCCGCATCCAGAGAGGGCTGAGCCATCAGGGTGTTGGGCTCTACAGCCTGAGCCGTTCGGTGCTGATGAATTTGGTCCCGCAGGGCCTGAATGGCGGCGATATCCCGCGATGCAGGGTTAGAAGCTGCCCCCGATGCAGCACTGGCCTCATCTGCAGCCACCGGCATGGGAGCCAGGGCCTCAGCCCCAGACCCATTGGCCTCTTGGGCGGCTTGCAGGGTCAGTGGTTGAGCCACCGTCATGGCTTCTGGTAGGGAAGCAACCGCCTCTCCGACGAGGGAAGTATTGCCCTGGTTCTGGTCTTGTTCTGTGGTTGAGTTTGTCTGGACATCGGACCATGGGTTGGCTTTGGCCTGAGAAGACGACAAACCCACCAGTCCCGACGCCGCAATAAACGCCAAAACCGTAGGAGATAAGCGCATTAGCACACACCTGTTAAATCACATCCACACACCACGAGAGACACCCCGCATGACAAGGGTTTAGGGTTGCCCAAAAACCTTGGCTGGGGGTACGCCCGACTAATCGGACAAATTTTACCGCATAGGCGACGTCAATTCTTGGAGGATTGAGCCGCTACCCGTTCTAGCACCCGTTGATAGGCGGCCTCAACCTGGCCCAAATCTTGACGGAACCGATCTTTATCCATCACCCGTTGGGCTTCGTCCTGAATGGTTCGATCCCACAGTCGGCAGGTATCTGGGCTGATTTCGTCGCCCAGCAAGATCTGCCGGTGGGCATCCAGGCCGAACTCAAGTTTGAAGTCTACCAGGGTAATGTCGCATGAGAGGAAAAAGTCGGCCAGAATCTCGTTGATGCTTAGGGCCTGACGACGCAGGAGATCAATCTGTTCCTCAGTGGCCACCTGCAGCACCCGCATTCGATCCGGGGTGAGGAGCGGATCCCCCAACTCATCTTTTTTGTAGTAAAACTCCACCAGGGGCGGCTCTAGTTTCTGCCCCAGGGGCAGCCCCGTTTCTCGGCAGAGGCTACCCGCCGCCAGGTTACGCACCACCACTTCCAGGGGGATAATCGTCAGAGCCTTGACTCGCATTTCCCGCTCGGTGGGGGTTTCAATCCAGTGGGTGGGCACTCCCTGAGCTTCTAACAGCCGAAACAGGTGGGTTGAAATGGTGCAGTTGATCCGGCCCTTATCCTGAATTTGGCCCCGCTTCTGGGCGTTAAAGGCCGTTGCGTCATCTTTGAAATAGGTCAGCAAGACATCTGGATCGTCTGTGGCATAGACAATCTTAGCCTTACCTTCGTAGAGCTTGTCGCCAGTGGTCATGGGCTTAAGGGCTGGGAATGGGCTTAGCTATTCTAACGGTAAGGAGGGTACTGGGCACCAGGTACTGGGTACCCGATACCCAGTCCCTATTCCCTCTTCCCCCCTCCCTCTTCCCTCTTCCCTCTTCCCTATTCCCTATCCCCTATTCCCTATCCCCTCTTCCCTATTCCCTATTCCCTATTCCCTATTCCCTCTCCCCTCTCCCCTACTTACTCATCATCACATAAACCCCATCCCAATCCTCTGGCGGGGGCTGTACCAGATACTGCTTGGCCCGGCGGATATGGACATTGACGGCTTTATCGTCAGGGCGCAGTTGCTGGGCCTGCTGAAAGAGCTGGATAGCCTGTTCGAATTCCATGCCGGTATAGGCGTTACGGGCGTTGGCATAAATATTGAGGAATTCTCGGGTGGCTGCATCCAGGGAGGTGCTGCGCAGGTCGATGAGTTCGTAGAGGTTAACGGCTTTGCGCTTGCCTTTGACCTGGGTCCGGTCCAGTTCCCGCACCCAGATGCGGTCTTTGCAGAGGTTGTAGGTGTACTCGCTGAGGACGATATCGCAGCCGTATTCTTTGGTAGCCCCCTCCAGGCGAGAGCTGAGGTTAACGCCATCGCCGATGACGGTGTACTCCATTTTGCGCTGGGAGCCGATGTTGCCCGACACCACTTCCCCTGAGCTAATGCCAATGCCGATACGAATCTCGGGTTGGTTGCTGGCCCGGCGGTTGCGGTTGAACTGGTCTAGCCGCTGGCGCATATCCAGGGCCGACTGAATCGCCGCCCAGGCATGGTTCTTGAGGGGTAGGGGGGCTCCATAGACGGCCATCAGGGCATCGCCGATGAATTTGTCGAGGGTGCCTTCAAAGTTAAACACCGCCTCTACCATGGTTTCAAAGTAGGCATTGAGCATTTCCACCACTTTGTCGGCTTCCAGGTTCTCGGTCAGGGTGGTGTAGCCGCGAATGTCGGAAAAGAGAACCGTGACCTCTTTCCGTTCGCCCTTCATCATGGTGTCTTCCCCCAGGGCCATGACCCGCTCTGCTACGCCGGGGGTCATGTAGCGGTAGAGGGTGCTCTTCATCCGCTTTTCCTGGCTGATGTCTTCTAGCACCAGCAGGCCACCCAGCACCCGGCCTTCGGGGTTGGTGAGGGGGTTAACGGTCAGGTTAATGCTGCGTTCGAGGGGCTGGACCTGATCTCTGGTGACTATCTCGGCAGTGTCACTCAGCTCTCCCCAGAGGCGATATTGGCTGGGGGTGTCGCTATCCTGAATCACCAGTCGGCAGAGATCTTCTCCCGCCATTAGGGCCACCTTCAGGCTTTGCTCGGGGACGTAATGCTTGGCCCCATTGGTGAGGCTGTCGGTAAGACGAAACCGGAGGTTGTCGACGGGGATAATTTCCCACACGGGCCGGTGGAGCAGTGCTGTTTCCCACTGGTGGCGCAGACCGCGGGTCTGGTCTGAGTCCATAGGGCAGCCCAGCAGTTCCATGGCGGCATCGTTGATGGTGACGATGCGCCCTTCCATGTCGGTAGAGATGACGGCGTCTGAAAGGCTCTGGAGGATGTCTTTCTGGTACTGCTTTTCCACCAGGACATTCTCGAACAGCTTGGCATTTTCCAGGGCAACGCCAGCCTGAATGTTAAAGGCCCGCATGAAGGATTCATCGGAAGCGGTGAAGGTGCCCTGGGCTTTGTTGATCAGCTGGGTAACGGCAATGAGCTTGCCCCCTGAGTCGAACACCGGCATACAGAGAATGTTGCGGGTATGGTAACCGGTGCGCTTATCGGCCTCGGGGTTAAAGCGAGGATCTTGATAGGCATCGGGAATGTTGAGGGCCTCGCCGGTGGTGGCCACGTGGCCAACGATGCCGGTGGTACTGGGGATACGCAGCTCCACCAGGGATTTGCCGTCGCCGGATTTGACCTTTGACCACAGCTCGCCACTGTCTTCATCAATCAACCAGAGGGTGCTGCGGTCGGCCTGCATAAGCTGGCGGGCTTCTTCCATCACCGATTGCAGGGTTTTTTCCAGATCTAAACTCTGCTCCAGGGAAGAAATGGCCTTGAGCAGGGCAGACACTCCCTTCTGGTTGCGAGCGGCAACGTAGAAGGAATTGCAGCTCTCTAGAATGACCCCCAGGGATTCGGCAAATTCTTTGAAGCTTTGCTCATCCTGCTCGTTGAAGGGCATGCCGTTGAGCTTGTTGAGCAGCTGCACCACCGCCACAATGTTGTCGGTTTTGGGGCTGAGCACCGGCATACAGAGTATGCTGCGGGTGCGATAGCCGGTTTTTTGGTCGTGGGTGCGGTCAAACCGGTCGTCTTTGTAGGCATCGGGAATATTGAGCGGAGCAACGGTGGTGGCGACATAGCCAGAAATGCCCTTACCCATAGGAACACGAATTTCTAAAGACCGCTCCCCATCCCCCTGGGCAATTTTGGACCACAGCTCCTGTTTTTCCTGGTCCACCATGAAAATGGTGGTGCGTTCGGCTTCTAAAATCTGGCCGATTTTTAGGGTAAATGCCTCTAAAATTTGCTCCAGCATGATCTCCAACGACTCGTTGTTGATCATGTCAATGGCCCGCAGAAAATGCTCAAACTCGCGGGTAATCTGGTCGAGCAACTCGACAAACTGGGGGGTGGGCAGATCCCGTACCCGATTTGTCAGGGAACTGGAGTAGTTCACCTGGGACAGCGTGGCGAGCATACTGCTTGAGGTTGAAGGCGACATAGAGTACCCGCTAGAGGGAGACCGGCAGAGCAATTAACAGAAAAAAGAACCTTGAGACGAAGAGATTATGTCCCTGGGGTGATCGCTGGATTTGAGGCTGGGGTAAGGTCAGGGTTCTGTTTCAGGGTACCCAGCGAAAGGGGGTTTTGTACAACCCTGGATGGATTTCCCTCGGGGCAAGGTAGAGTTGTGTCATGGCCACGGAAGAAAATTTCTATAGTAGCTCTATTACCGCCGCCAGCCAGTGTTGGGGACAACCTAAAGGGATGAAATTGCTTGCTGCTGGTTCTCCGGATGCTCCGGCTCTGAGGCAAGTTGGGCCTCTGCAGGCTGGGGCGTTGTTGCCCGGGTATCGCCCCGGCCTGCAGCTGATTGGGAGAACCCTGGTGCGAGGAATTTACCTCTGGCTGGGCACTGGTTTGGCGCTGGTGCTGCTGCTGGGGTTCCCTGACCTGGCCTGGGCGGCGGTGCCGGCGGGCAGCGGCGACCCCCATCCTCTATTAACTGCCGAAATTTTGCGCCAGCGCATTAATACGCCCGTGTTACGGGATGGCAAACCCACCATCAACCTGAAAAATTTCACCATTGATCTGCGGCCCGAGGGAGACCTGCAAACAGCGTTTTACCGAATGCTGAGCTCGGCCCTGCAGAAAACCGCCCGTCCCCCGGCGCTCGATCTAAGCTATGCGGTAGTCGAGGGGGAACTGGACCTGCAGCGGCTGGGGCTGAGGGAGCCCCTCTACGGCAACACCCTGGCACCGCTGCTGAGTGAAGACAGTCAGGCCCAGCTGCGGCGCGATCGCAACCGCCTGTCTCAGCTCAGCCGTCTGTCTCAATCGCTGCTGATTCAGGGCCAGGGTGGGCCTCAGCAAATTTATCTATTCCGGGGGCCGTTGATTTGGGTGCAAACCCGTTTCAGGGGGCCGGTGACGGGTACCGACAGCTTTTTTTTGGGGCGAATTCTCGCCCAGGGGGCCAGCTTCGAGCAGGGGCTTTACCTGTCGGGATCGCGCTTTAACCAGGAGGTGAACTTTTCAGGGGCTGATTTCCGTCGGGGGCTACAGGCCAAGGGCAGTATTTTTTTTCAGCCGGTGCGGTTTGACCAGGGGCGATTTGCTCAGGAAACCAACTTTCAGGGGGCTGAGTTTAAAGCCGATGCCAACTTCAGCCGTGGCCAGTTCGGGGGGGCACTGAATTTCAGCCGGGTGCAGTGGCAGGGCACCGCTGATTTTGCCCGTACCCTCTGGCAGGGCACCGCCTTTTTTCTGCGCAATTCCTTTGCTAAAGCCTTGTTTTTTACCGAAGCCCGATTCGAAGCCCCTCTCATTCTGCGTCAGGCCCGGTTTGGGGAACCGGTGAATTTGCGCAACGCCATGCTGGGGGCCGAGGCCGACTTTGGCGATGCTCTGTTTCAGCCCCAGGCCTATGTGAATGTGTCGGGCATGGAATTTAGTGTCGAACAGACTCAAATTCTGGGCACTCCAGGCCGCATTGGTCGGGTGTTTTCGGTGCCCCGGCTGGGGGGAAATGAAACTGTATTGCGTAATCTGGAGCGTAACTTTCGCAAACTTGAGCAAATCAGCGACGCTAACCAGATTGCCTACACCACCGAGCGGCTGCGCCTGAAAGACTGGGAGCGGCGGCTATTGGGGGCAAATTTGAATACGGCCTCCATCCAGACGCTAATGCGGGCGGGGTTTACCCAAAGTCAAGCGGAAGGGATTGTCAAGCGACGGCAAGAGCGCCCCTTCCTGACGGTGGATGATGTACTGAGTATAGAGGGGGTTGACCTGGCGGCCTACGTTAAGGTGCGGGATCGACTTCTGGCCCAGGGCTCGTTTACCTGGGTTAGTCGGGGGCTGCTGGCCCTGCGCTGGCTGGGGTTGGCCGGGTTGATCGTACTTAGCCGTTATGGCACCAGTGTGGGGTTGGTGTTTGGCGTCGGGCTAATTGTCATGCCCATTTTTGCCCTCATGTTCTGGTTTGTAGACCGCTACCGGCGGCGGGTGCCCAACCCCATTTTGCCGCCCCTGCATGAGGGGCTATGGCTGGGTTCGGTCTGCGGCGGGCTGTTTGTTTTGGGGCTGAGTGACCTGCTGCGCACCTCCGACTATCCCCTGCTGACCCTGCTGTCTATTGTTGGGCTAACCCTGCCAATTCCTTTGCTGTTGATTGGGCTACTGCTCAAGCGGGGGCGTTACCACAACCTGATGGACCAGAGCTATTTTGTCGAAGATGGTAGTCTGCGCCAGTTAAGGCTGCTAATTGCTCGCCTGCCGGTGATTCCCCGCTACTACTTTTTTCGGGATCGGTACTTTCCTATCCTGCTTGATCGGCGCTGGAACTGGCTTAATTACCTGGACTTTAGCCTCAACAACTGGTTGAAATTTGGCTTTAACGATATTCGCCTGCGGGATGAAGAAGTTCCTGGTCTCATAACCGCCCTGGTATGGTATCAATGGGGGCTAGGGCTGCTCTACGCCATTCTGCTGCTGTGGACGTTTTCGCGAACGATCCCCGGCCTCAATCTGTTGCTATACTTCTAGCCCTAACGCTGTGGTTCAACGCATCGACTCTAAATCTAATCATACTCGAGAGGCCAAGGCCAATTTGCGGCGAAGGTTACTCAACGCTCGTCAGAGCATTCCTGCCCAGGTCTGGCGGGAGAAGTGCGATCGCATCTGTGCCCACTTGCAAGCCTGGGACTACTTTCGCCAGTGCCGGGTGGTGCTGGCCTACACCAGCTTTCGCAACGAGCCAGATATCAGCGCCCTGACCCAGCACCACGAGCACTGGGGGCTGCCCCGCTGTGTCGGTAAAACCATGGCCTGGCACTACTGGTCTAAAACCATTCAGTGGCCTTTGCGCAAGGGAGCCTATGGCATTATCGAACCCCATCCCCAGTCGCCCCTGGTCGACCCCACCCTGGTAGATTTAATTCTGGTCCCCGCCGTGGCCTGCGATGTGCGTGGCTACCGCCTGGGCTATGGGGCGGGCTACTACGATCGAATGCTTAGCAAAGCCGAGTGGAAAGATAAACCCACCATTGGCGTTGTGTTTGAATACGCCCGGTTACCCAGCGTGCCCCGAGATGTGTGGGATCAACCCATGATTGGGGTTTGTACCGAAAGTGGATTATTTTTGGCCAAGCGCTAGCTGAATGGGGCAGCAAGGAGTAGGGTAGACCCAATCAAGGGAGAGTATCGCTGGGGAGGTGCGGCAGTGTCTATTAATCGGTTAATTCCTAATATTTGTTCTGACCGGTTGGCCGAGAGCAAGCAGTTTTATACTGAGCTGCTAGATTTTTCGCTGGCCTTTGAGAGCGATTGGTATGTTCAGGTTATATCTCCCCGCGCCCCCCATATGGAATTGGGCTTTATTCGTCGGGACCATGAACTGGTGCCCGAACCCTTTCGTCAGCTTCCCCAGGGCATGTACCTGACCATTGTGGTGGATGAGGTTGATACTGTTTTCACTAAAATCAGGGCCGCAGGGTTAGAGATTCTGCAACCGCCTCAAGACGAGTTCTATGGCCAAAGACGCATGTTATTGTGCGACCCCAACGGCCTGTTGCTGGATGTCTCATCGCCTATTAGCAAATAGTTTGGCACCGTGCTGACCAGGTGAAAGCAATAAAAGTTCTATTAAAAAATCCCTCTTCTAAACCAGGAAGAGGGATCCAGACCTTGTCCAAGTTGTCCAAGTCCAGAAGTGGAGTTTTGCCTTAGGGAAAACTACAGATCTCGAGCTGGGCTTGGTATACAGAACAGCATCGGCAACGCCGAATAGCAAGGATAATAGTCAAGGTGGAATTAGAGTAGTCCAACTAATAAAACATCCAAGCTAGGCCCACCCTCCGGGAAGCAAGCTACATCCCCCAACCCCTTCTCCCTTGGGGAGAAGGGGAGCCGGATTCAGAACCCCTCTCCTTCAGGGAGAGGGGCAGGGGTGAGGGCGGAGGGTCACGGCAAATGGATAGTCATTTTCATGGAGTACTCTTAAACCCTGGGGTGAAGTACCTGCAGTTTAGTCATCATCTAGAGCGGCTTCCATTTGCTCTGAAATCTTTTCTTTGATATCTTCAACGCTGGGCATGAAGGCTTTTTTCTTTTCAAAACCAGCCTTAATCTTTTCGGCAATTTCCTCAGCTGTAGGAGCCATTTCTGTATCGGCAGCGTCAGGGTTAAATTGCTGTTTCGCTTCCATACCCGCCCGAATACGTTCCTGAATTTCTTCAGCCGTGGGCATGAACATCTCTTTCTTTTTCATAAAGATTTCTTTCTTCTGGTCAGGGGTTAGAGATGCAAAGATAGAGCTTTTTGGAATTTGCTTAACGACCGAAGCCAGTTCCGTTTTTTGCTCTGGGGTCAGATACATTTCCCGAAAGGCCCGGCGCATGCTATAGCCATCCTGAATTGCTTCTTCAAAGCGTTCTCGCTGGTCAGGATACAAGATTTCCTCGATTTCAGGCACGTATTTGTCTTGCAACTGCTGCATTAAAACTTGCTGATCTTCAGTTAAGTCAATATCCTGAAACCAGGGTAAGGAAAATGGAAAAGGAGCGGCCAGGGCGGGTTGAACGACCAGGGTCAATGCCAGTAAAGCACCCATGAATGCGGACATTAGCTTGCGTAACATATCAAACACAATCTCCTGTGGATTTTAGAAAACTCATCACATCTATACCAAGTCCAGCTCGAGAACTGTAGCTTTCCCTTAAGCAAAACTTCACTTCTGGACTTGGTATAGGTTTAACAATGCCACTAATCAGTATCCTGGACTGATCTGGCATGTTCGGCAAACGCTACAACAGCCATAAAGGCAATAATAATCGCCGGAATAATCAAACTCCACCAACTTTCAGAAATTAAAACAAAGTAAGTTGCGGCCAGACTTCCCAGGGCAAACCCAATAATGACCGGAAACATACGCCCCATCCGTTCTTTCGCCTCAACCCCGGCCCTGGCGGCAGCTTCATCGGTAGCCGGTGAGAAGAACTTAGAAATCGTGACCTGCACCAGGTCGATGGTTAACTGGGTAGTATTTCCCGTCATTACCGTGGTGGGGATGTAGCTTTTAAATGTTCCCTTGGCTTCTTTCATCAGGGCATTTTGGATGGCCATGGCAATCACCCCGGTCATACCAATAGGAAAGATGTACTCTTCCTGAACATCCAGCACAAGAGCGGGAGTTAAACTCACCCCAACTAACAGAAAAATGGTCAGGGCAATGGCCTCTGCCGTCAGCAAAATTGCAAAAACTGGCCACTGCCTTCTGCGGGCAAAACGAGCCAGCAGCGAGGTCCCGGCTACGGTCAAAATAAACACCGGCAGCATGACCAGGTGAGTAATGACTGACTCTTCGTCGGCATATACAAAGGAGTATCCTGCCAGGGCAATGTTGCCAGTAACATGGGCCGTAAAGATGCCAAACAGAATGATGAAGGCAGACACATCTACAAACCCGGCAACCCAGCTTAAGAGAAAACCAGCGGGCCCATCGCTCAAAATGTAGCTACCAATACCAGGTTGAGGTTTAGAAGGTGAAGTTGCGACCATGGTTAGAATTCACTGAAAAGTAGGCTCCCTGCCAGGTGGTGCAGTCGTGAATATGCGGAAAATTATTTTCCAAAACTTTGCCACATAGCAGAGTTTTGGAGATGGTTACATCGTCTCGGCTTACTTTGGTCGCTTCTGTAACAGGGGCGACCATATTCTTTCAGATGATTCACGACCCAGAGCCTATCCCCTTTAATCAGGCTGTGCTTTGCCCCCGTTACCGCCATAGTGTTCTTGAAGCTACAGAATTCATCCTGCGGTCTAGATACATTAGTGTTCAAGCACTGTATACAGTGCACCGCATTCATGAAGGTCTTTCACCAAAGAAGGTCGAATCTTCTTCCGTATAACTCGGGCTAAAGTGTCGTTTTAGGATTAGCAGTAACCCTGCTCAACGGCAATTTTAGGAGCCTTAAGAAAACCTGTTGTTTGTTTTTTCTGGTGTGAAAACGACAAAAAACTCCAAAACTAGTTGTCAATCTTTCAAATATCCATACAACCGTTAACAAAGGAGCTACAGCAGTCTATGGCGCAGTCGGACAGCGGAAGTACTCTAGTAGAAAAGGACTTATCGGCCGATACTGTAGAGTACAACATCGGCCTTCTCTACGGGTTGGATGACAAACCGCCCGTGTCAGAGGCAGCTTTTGTTGCGTTGCAGCATGTGCTGGCTTCGTTTGTGGGTATTATTACTCCACCTATTATTATCTGTGGGGCTCTGGGGGTAGATCCGGTTAACACCAGCATTATCATCAGCATGTCGCTCTTCGCTAGTGGCATTTCCACGTTTATTCAGTGTCGACGCTTTGGCCCGGTGGGGTCTGGTTTGTTGAGCCTGCAGGGCACCAGCTTTGCCTTTTTGGGACCAATTATCGCCATTGGGTCGGGGGCAATTGATGGTGGGGCCACCGTTGAGCAGGCCCTGGGGCTGATTTTTGGCTGCTGTCTATTTGGGTCCGCCATTGAGATAATCTTGAGTCGGTTTTTGCATCTAGCCCAGCAAATTATTACGCCGGTGGTCTCAGGCACCGTGGTCATGATTATTGGTCTCAGCCTGATCAAAGCCGGTTTCTTTAGTTTGGCTGGCGGCGCAATTGCTCAGCAGAACGAAACTTTCGGCAGTACTCAAAACCTTTTACTCGGGTTGATGGTGCTGGCCATTGTGGTGGTGCTTACTCTTTCAAATAATCGATTTTTTAGGATGGGAGCCATCGCCATCGGTTTGATTATGGGTTATGTGGTTGCCGCTTTTATGGGCATGGTTAACCTCAGTGCTCTGAGCCAACTGCCTTTGATTCGGTTGCCTATGCCCCTGCGGTTCGGGTTGGACTTTAACTTTGCTGCCTTTCTGCCGATCGCCCTGCTTTATCTGATTACTGCAGTAGAAACCATTGGTGACCTGACCGCAACTTCCGCCGTTTCGGGAGAGCCTGTCAGGGGCAGGATTTATTTTCGCCGGATTAAAGGCGGGGTTTTAGGAGATGGCATTAACTCGGCTATTGCGGCTTTTCTGAATACCTTTCCAAATACTACATTCAGTCAGAATAATGGTGTGATTCAAATGACGGGGGTTGCCAGTCGCTATGTCGGTTTCTTTGTAGCCGGTATCTTCACAATTCTGGGTCTGTTTCCAATCATTGGCGGTATTTTCCAGGCGATTCCTCAACCGGTTTTGGGCGGGGCCACCCTGGTCATGTTTGGGTCTATTGCTGTTGCCGGCCTAAACATTGTGGCCTCCTCAGGCTTAGATCGACGTTCCATGATCATCGTCGCGGTGTCTCTCGGCCTGGGATTGAGCGTGGTTTATACTCCCGAAGTGCTGGCTGACAAACCCGTTTTGATTAAAAATGTATTTTCTTCCGGTATTTCTACCGGCGGTATCACTGCCATTCTTTTGAATGTAATTTTGCCGGGTCAACCTGCGGTTAAATCTCACCATGAGGCTTCTACTCCTTCCGAAGCTTAGGTCACTGATCGGTTAATGGTCTGAGCTGATGCAGAAGGTGGAGCGTTTGGTTTCACCTGCTGTTTCTATTAATTTTGGCAACGGCCTGTCCCAGATTTGGCTCGATTTATTGGGGGTTTCTTGTCTTAAACTCCACTTCTAAACTTTAGGAAGAGGTGGAGAATTTATTGCTTCCTGAGGGCTGTTTCCCTTTCGAACGTTAAGACTTAAGAAATTAATTCTTGCCAATCGAGAAAATGTTATTTAGGCAACATTTTCCTGACGTAACCATTGATACTTTGCGATTAATTATTTAAAGCTTGGTGTGAGGAAAATTAATGACTGATTTTGCGGCCTTCTGTAAGCAAAGGCTAATGTTTGCCATGGCAAAATGTCAGCCGCTGATGGTGGTTTTTGTCGCATTGACATCTGCGACTCCGGCCCCGGCGGTAGACTGGCCAGAGTTAGGTTACAGGGGGGCATCCACTAATCCATCTCCTGCTGCGCTGGGAGAAGGAACTCTCTCCTTCGATAGCTCTGCCAATACTTTGCTGGCTGGCGAGCCGGTTCAGCTTGCCAACGACCCCCTGGTAGCTGCACCGGAGTTTTTGCCCAATGACGTTCAACCGGTTTTGGGCATTAGTGACCTGGAGGCCGGGGTCACCCCTCAAGCCGTGCTAGGGGAAACTGACGCTGAAGGGATGGCCCAGGTCACCAGCGTCAGCGAATTTTCTGATGTGCTGCCTACAGATTGGGCTTTTCAGGCTCTGCAAAATCTGGTGGAGACCTACGGTTGTATCGAGGGATATCCTGACGGCACCTATCGAGGTCAGCGTGCTCTGACTCGGTTTGAATTTGCTGCAGGGCTTAACTCTTGCCTGAATGTAGTTTCTCAATTGGCTGCCCAGGGGGGACTCGACCCTGATGAGCTGGCAACCCTTCGACAACTGCAGGAAGAGTTTCGGGCAGAGCTAACCTCTCTGGAAGGACGGGTCGATGCCCTGGAAATGGATGTGGCCGAACTACGGGCACAGCAGTTTTCTACCGTGACCAAACTGCGCGGTCGAGTGTTTGCCCATGTCGGGGGCGGATTTAGGGGCGGAGAGATTACCGCTGAAGGGGCCGACATTTTTAACCCCCGAGAACGTGATCAATCAGGTAATCCGGGTCCGGCTCGAGATGCCAATGGCGACCCAATTCTACGCACCGTTGACCGTGATCCCGGAACCACAGTCGGCAGTCTCGCCTGGATCAACTTTGATACCTCCTTCACGGGGGAAGATCTGCTGAAGATACAATTGGTTGCGGGTAGTGGCCAGAGCCCTGCAAATCTCTATGGTTCTGCCGGTCTGTTTAATACTTTCGGAACTCCATTTACATTCCAGACTGGCGGCATCACCCCCTTCGATGTAGCGATACGGGAACTGAGTTACCAATTCCCTGTAGGTGACCGCTTTACCGTTGACATCGGCCCTCGGATAAACTGGTATTCCTACTTTGACAACAACCGCTATACCTTCTTTCTAACGGGGGCCAACAGCTTTAACTCCAGTGGCGGTACCCTGGTGAATGCTGTAGACCGTGGAGCGGGGGCTGTCGTTGTTTGGGATGTCACCGACTGGCTAGACCTGCGCCTGGGTTACCTGTCTGAAAACACAGAGTTTTTGCCGGGGCTGCGCACGGCGGTTGACCCGACCCGTGGCCTGTTTGGGGGAACCAACACCCTCACTGGTCAAATTGGGTTGCGTCCCCTAAATGACCTGAACCTGCGCCTGCTCTATACCCGCTCCAGTTTGCAGTCTTTTAATGGTCTGGTGGGAGGCACGAACGGAGAGCCTATTTACGGCTTTGCTGATGACGGTGTCGGCGGAGATCTGAGTGGAGCAACCGCAAACACCTTTCTGGTCAATTTTGACTATACCCCCTTTGACTGGCTCGGATTCTTTGGCCGGTATACCTATGCCACCACCGACCTGCGTAAACCCGGAAGGAGCGTCGGGGATATTAATATGCAGTCCTTCCAGGTGGGGCTTGGCTTCCCGGATTTATTCAAAGAAGGTGCCCTGGCGACGGTGTCTTATCTGGTGCCGTTTGATGTGACCAGCGGGCGTAGTTTTCTGGTCTCTGGCGGGGGCGATGGCGGCACCCAGCAGGAACTGGAGTTTAGCTACCGTTACCCGGTATCGCCCAATATTGCCCTCATGCCTTCGTTCTACTGGGTAATTAACCCCAACAACTTCAGCCGCAACCCTGACCTGTATTTTTTGAATTTACAGGCGCAGCTGTCGTTCTAAGACCGGGGTCTTTCATCTGCCTGTGGCTCAATGGCATCGAGCGAGTATTTGTTCTCTGCTTCAATTACTTTGGGATGTAGCTCTGGCTGCATCCCATTTCTGTTGGTATGTGACATTTTTTCTTCTACCTTGTGCTACAGCAGGCTAGGATACAAGCTGGCGTGCTGTAACGGAGAGCCCTTGATCGCAGGATTTTTGAATTTAGACAAACCCAGCGGCATGACCTCCCACGACTGCGTTGGGGTGGTGCGAAGGGTATTTGGCCTCAAAAAAGTCGGCCATGGGGGCACCCTTGACCCTGCGGCCACTGGGGTACTGCCCATTGCGGTTGGCCGAGCGACCAGGCTTCTACCCTACTTAGCGCCAGACAAGGCCTATGAGGCTGTGGTTCGGTTTGGAGTAACCACCCGCACCGATGATCTGGAGGGTGAGATACTCTCGCAAAATCCTGTTGCCCAAATCGATCTGCAAACGGTTCAAGCCCTATTACCTGAATTCGTTGGCACCATCGAGCAAGTTCCTCCCGCCTTTAGCGCCATCCAGGTCAACGGCCAGCGTCTCTATGACCTGGCTCGTCAGGGCAAAGAGGTAACTGCCCCCAGCCGGACCGTTACGATTCACAAAATTGCGATCAGCGCCTGGCGACCGGGAGACTTTCCCGAATTAACCCTGCAAATCGTTTGTGGGGCAGGTACTTACATTCGCTCTATCGCCCGTGATTTTGGCGAAAAGCTTGGCTGTGGAGCTACCCTGGCCCATCTGGTGCGCACCCGCAGCAGTGGGTTTGACCTGAAGGATAGTTTTACCCTCGAGGCGGTAAAAGCTTGCATCGAGCAGGGAAAAGACCCTTTGCAGCCTGTGCCGTCTGCTCTGGATCATTTACCGACAGTTATTCTAGACCCAGATCAAAGCCATCGCTGGTGTCTGGGGCAAAAGATCGCGCCGCCAGCTATTTTAGAACCGCATATGGTTTATCGAGTGCTAGATCACCATGAAACGTTTCTAGGCATCGCCCAACTCGACCAGGGAGCCGAATCTCCTATTCTCAAAGCTAAAGTGGTCTTTCACCAACCTTAGAGCATCGGTACATGGCTCAGGGTTCTGTGTCTACTATTCAAACTTTTCCATAGAAAAGCCTCTGCCACAGAGGCAGAGGCCTGCATTCATACCTCAGCGTTACTCAAGTCAAGAGGAGAGTCTCACGGTTAAGAGCAATTGACTGATTGACTGCAGCATGAAACTATTGTTCACTTCCAAGACAACTTGCTGATGCTGCTTTAGACCGAACCTACTTTGCAGAGAGAGACGCGCTAGAGAACGCATCGCCACTGTAAGCCGGAACTCGATTGCTGTAGTCAGTAGCTTGCCCGGTCACTGATACCGCAAGAGATTCAAACCCCTCAGAGCGCCAGTTACGCTCGTGGATAGGCTTAGTTTGTTCGCCCCGAAAATAAGCCTGACTACCAATTAAAGCGGCAGCAACAAACCCAACAAGTAGCAAACCTAGTAAAAAAAACATGGTTGTTCTCCTGAAAGAACGAAAGGAAATGAAGCGGAAAATTCAGCCGGTTAACTTACAACCGCGGTGATTGCCAGTAGACCACCCATCAGCAGCATGGCGGCAACCCCTTGCAGTACGTAGCGACGCTGTTGCTTGGGAGAAGGCTTTTCAGCCAGGTAAGGCTTAGGCTCTTTAGCAAAGTTATTTAAGATACCGTGCTCGTCGGTGGTGGTATACATGGCGTACCTCGTTTCTCCATGTATACCAATGTAACGGAAAATGTTACAAATTGCAAACTGGTATTGACATCCTGGGATTAAGGGCTGTACGGCTTCAGTGCCAGGCACTGGAGTGTCTAAATCTGTTAACTCTTGAAATACAGCGTTTGGAATGATGATTGTGTCAAAAAGCGAGTTCAAGAGCGATAGTTGGCCAATCGCATCTAAGTTGGTGATTGGGGAAGTATTGCTGACGACAATCACAGCTCGCTCAGTTTGTGAAGCGTCTCAACATCGGCTGTTAACTCATTCAGTCCATAGTGGACAGGAATGTCGCGACTGCCAGCAACTGCTGAAATCTGATGCGAGGCATTTCCGCCAGGCAACTGGCCTGCGCCAGGGTCAGCTTTTCCTTTTGGAACAGCATCACCGCAATCTCTCGCTTCATCTCGGCTTCGCTCATGCGAGATGACAAACGATATCTCCATTGATAGAGCCTGTTGCACTCATGAAGCCAAAAGCCGGACGTTGAGGTTGCTTCGTAGAATTATGAGGAACTTCATGGTGATTACCTTTACCAGGGAAGGAAACTTCTAGCTCAGCCAGGAGCCGAGAAGCAATGGCATCTTGCTGTTCATCAGAGAGCTTTGCAACTTCCGCAATGGCTCGTCGAAGGAGTTCAGTCATAGGTACAAACAGCTACCAGTTACAGTGATAGTCCATTTCCATCATACCCAGGTTCCACGCTGCGCCCGAGCTGTGCTCTACAGTGTCGCAGTCAACCAGCGCCACCAGGGTGGGCAACATAGTGAGTTAGTTCCGACTGAGTCGAGAGCTGATGATTTGTAGTCGGAGCTGTTTGAACCGCATGGATTACGCTTGGAGAAATATGATAAAAGACTGGGAAATCTTTCAAGATATTTGTTCGAAATAGGTAGGCAGGTAACAGATGTCTTAGGAGAATATTATCCAAATTTCGACGACTGGAAACTCCCGGAGTATCTCGAATTTATTGCACAGGAGGAACATATTCCAGGTCACCAGGAAATAGAAGAGGCCTCAAGAAAATTGCTTATATATATGCAAATAGCTCAATTTGATTTAAGACAAACTTTGCGTGAGGCGCTTGCTGAAATTGAGGAAAATTGGAAGCTAATATAATGAAAATTAAGCTAAAGGATATTCAAAAATCAAACGTTGTTTTGCCCCTAAAACTAATCATGACTATTCTCCATGAAATTTGCTGAAGCTTGAGGAAAACCTACTTATATCCCTCATATAGCGTTTCTTGCTCGGACGAAATACATGGAGAGCCTTGCTGCGTAAGCATTATAGGGAGTGTTCGGAATCTTGTGGGATAGGCATCCTGCCTGTCCCAGCTAAGCAGGCGAGACGCTTGCCCTACAAGGCTTGCGGAAAACTTGATGGATCGGCTTGTTGGCCCTTACACAAAAATCAGATCACTCTCGCATTATAGGAATCATCACGTACCTCATACGAATGAAAACCGCTATATACATCCTATAGATCCCCATATTAAGCAGGTACATATATCTTGTCTATCCAGCCCCAGATTATTATGACAACCTATACTCTAAGCCCCAAACAAATCTAGCTGCTCGGAAGGGTCATAAACCCCATTATTCTCTTTCGCCCATCGCCGTGCCTTGGGCGGCTTCTTCTCCCCCCGCAGCTCCACGGCAATCGTGCTATTCTGCTCAATCTCTTTCATCACGTTCCGCGCCCGCTGAATCACCGAGGGCAGCAACCCCGTCAGCTGCCCCGCGTTCTTCAGGACGCTTTCGGTTGAAAAGCAAAGACATCCATTGAAACCGTCTTTTCAGGATGAGTATTACTGTGAAGCATCTGGCGAACTGCTTCGGTAGCCTCACGGCTAAACGTTTCCTCACCGCAGTGACTGCAAACTTTAGCTGGAATGTCTTCTACCAGGACAAACCTGCCATTGATATGGAAAACTTCGCTGACCTTTTCCATGTGACAACTGGTAGAACCGCAAACGGAACATTTGAAAGTCATGTTCTCCTCACTGAATAGTCTGTCCATTCTTTGGAATTTCAGCTATGGATTTCATCAAACCCTGACGATTGACTCAAGCCCCAAACAAATCCAGCTGCTCGGAAGGGTCGTAAACCCCGTTACTCTCCTTCGCCCGTCGCCGCGATTTAAGCGGTTTCTGCTGCTCTCCCCGCAGCCCCACTGCAATCGTACTATTTCGTTCAATCTCCTTCATCACGTCCCGCGCCCGCTGAATCACCGACGGCGGCAACCCCGCCAGGCGACCGGCTTCAATGCCGTAGGACTTATCCGCCCCGCCCGGTTGCACCTGGTGCAGAAAGATGATCTGGTCCGGCATTTCCTTCACCGTCACCTGGTAGTTGGCGATGTTAGAATTCAACGCCGCCAGCTCGTTCAACTCATGGTAGTGGGTGGCAAAGATGGTGCGCGCGCCAATATCCGCCGCCAGGTGTTCGGCCACCGCCCAGGCGATGGAGAGGCCGTCGAAGGTGGCGGTGCCCCGCCCGATTTCGTCCAGCAGCACCAGGGAGCGGGGGGTGGCGTGGTTGAGGATGTTGGCGGTTTCGTTCATTTCCACCATGAAGGTGGATTGGCCGGTGGCCAGGTCATCTACAGCACCGACCCGGGTGAAGATGCGATCGCAAATCCCCAGCCTGGCCCCCTTGGCCGGGACAAAGCTGCCCATCTGGGCCATCAGCTGAATCAGCCCCACCTGGCGCAGGTAGCAGCTCTTGCCGCTGGCATTGGGTCCGGTGAGGATGATCAGGTCCTGAATTTCGGCATCTTCGGAGTTGCGGTCCTCCGGCTCGGTGCCCAAAAACGTGGAGTTGGGCACAAAGAACCCCGCCGGCAGCAGTTGCTCTACCACCGGGTGGCGGCCCGAACTCAGGGCGATGGAGCGGGAGTCATCCATCTCGGGGCAGCAGTAGCCCTGAAAGATGGCCACTTCCGCCAGACCGCAGAGCACATCGGCGGCGGCGACGGCGGCGGCAACTTTGCGGATCAGCTCCACATGGACCCCCACCTGCTCCCGCAGCTGGTTGAAGATGTCGTATTCCAGGGTGTTGATTTCTGACTCTAAGTTGAAGACCCGAGCTTCCCGCTCCTTCAGTTCGGGGGTGATGTAGCGTTCTTCGTTGGTCAGGGTTTGCTTGCGGATGTAGTCGTCGGGGGCCTGGTCGGCCTTGGCCCGGGAAATGCTGATGTAGTAGCCGAAGGCTTTGTTGAAGCCCACCTTCAGGGTGTTGATGCCGGTGCGCTGCCGCTCCACAGACTCCAGCTTGGCAATCCACTGCTGGTCGGCGGAAATTTGCTGGCGCAGGTCGTCCAGCTGGGCATTGACGCCGTCGCGGATCAGGTGACCTTCCGTGAGGTAGAGGGGGGGATTTTCCACCAGGTGCGATCGCAGGGTCTGGCCCAGCTGCTCTAGTTCCGGGGGCACGTACTGCAGGGCGGTGAGGTAGGGGGAGGTAGCCTGCTCCGTCAGGGCCGCCAGGTCGGGCAGTCGCAAAAAGGAATCCGCCATGGCCACCAGGTCTCGGGCATTGGCGGTACCGGAACCGGCCCGACCCGCCAGCCGCTCCAGGTCGTAGATTTGCTTCAGCTTTTGCTGCAGCATCTGCCGCAGGTTGCCGTCCTTCAGCAGCTCGTGGATGGTGGATTGGCGCGCCTTGATGCCCTTCACATCCAGCAGGGGCTGCAGCAGCCAGCGGCGCAGGGTGCGGCCCCCCATGGCGGTAACGGTGCGGTCCAGCGCCCACAGCAGGGAGCCGTTGTAGGTGCCGTCCCGGGCGGTCTGGGTAATTTCCAGGTTGCGACGGGTCTGGTGATCAATCACCAGGTAGGCCGACAGGGTGTAGGTGCAGAGGGGCTGCAGGGGGGCCTGCACCGTCTTCTGGGTGTCTTCTAAATAGTGAAGTAAGCCCCCCGCCGCCCGCACCGCCAGGGGCAGGTGGTCACAGCCCAGCCCCTCCAGAGAGCGCAGGCGAAACTTTTGCAGCAGCCGCTGGCGGGCTTCGCTGAGGCTGTAGGGTCCCTGGGAGCGGAAGGTGTAGCAGAACTGGCGGGGCAGGCAGTCGGGCAGTTGGTCGGAGGTTTCCCCCGGTCGCAGCATGGCCACTAAGTTGGGGGCATCCGTAGGCACTAGCACCTCGGCGGGCTGCAGCCGCATCAGTTCCTGGCTCAGCTGGTCGAGCTGGTCCCCCTGGGTGGTGAGGAATTCCCCGGTGGAGACATCGGCGTAGGAGAGGCCCCAGTGGTCTCCGGCAATCACCACGGAAGCGAGGAAGTTGTTCTGGCTGGCGCTGAGCATACCCTCCTCCAGCACCGTGCCGGGGGTGATGACGCGGGTAACTTCCCGCTTCACCAGCCCCTGGGCCAGGGCCGGGTCTTCCACCTGGTCGCAGATGGCGATGGCGAACCCTTTCTCCACCAGCTGAATGCAGTAGCGGTCTACGGCGTGGTGGGGGATGCCCGCCAGGGGCACCCGGCCAATTTGCTTACCGGCATCCTTACTGGTGAGCACCAGCTCCAGCTCGCGGGCGATGGTGATGGCGTCCTGAAAGAAGGTCTCGAAAAAGTCGCCCACCCGGTATAGCAGCAGGGCATGGGGGTACTCCTCCTTCATGGCCACGTAGTGCTGCATCATGGGAGTGAGGTCGTCCCAATTGACCGAGTGGTGGTCGGCGTAGCGGACGGTGTGCTTCGCCAGCCGCTCGGGAATCTGAGGTTGGGTATCGTCGGTGGAGGGCGCGGTCATGGACTTTGTAATCAACCGTTAAGCTTCTTTGCACAGCCTGCGAGCGTTACAGACCCTGTGTTAACTTCGATATCGTTGCATATTATTCGATGTTTAACACAAGAGAGGCAGTACCCGTGGCACAGTCAGAGAACAATATGGCATCACTGACCGAGACCCGCGAAGATTTTTCTGAATATGTGGCTCATCTGCAGCTGCACATGGCGCTCCAGGCCCGGAATCTGGTGCCTTCCATCAGCAGCAAGGGCGACAGCCGTCAGACTATGCTGCACCAGACCCAGGCTGATTTTGAGAAGCTGGTGTCGCGGCAGAAGCTGTAGGGGTAGGAAGTTGAGTTCTAAATTTTGAGTGTTGAGTTTTAAGTTAAGTGACTAATTCAAAACTCAAAACTAAGAACTTAAAACTTTCAATCCTTGGGCCAGATTGCGCCATTGGCACACTACTTTAATGACATCCATTCGGAGCTGCTGCCTGCGGACGGTGGCTCTGTTTTTGTTATGAGTCTTCCAGGCTTTCTTCAACCATTGTTAAGGCTTGACTGATAACCCGGTCTGAAAGGTACATCCCTACTTCCTGAAGTTTGAGCAGAAGGGGCTTAGCAGCTGATATTTCTCCTTCCTTTTTAGCTGCAAGAACCAATCCTAAAGTTCCTCTTACTGGGATTTGCAGTGCATTGGCGCAGCGGCGACCTGCGAGGTCGTCAAGAATCGCCTCAGTGCCAGGGTGTACATAAGCCCAAGCTAAAACTGTTGATTCTCCCGGATCTAAGTTACAAGCTCGAATAGGTGTGGGGATAGATGGTGTTTCAACCGTTACCAGCCAGTCATTGGATTGAATGACTTGATATGTAAGGTCTGAAGTGCCATACTGCTGAATTTCGTTAGCCACAGTGGATGGCAGTAGAACAGTAGAGTAACGGGCTTCAAGTAAATAGAGAAGATCGGCTTTCGTTAGGAAGATTAGCGGTGACGTATTAATCACAGGCGGGGGAGACTGTTCAATCACGAGCAAGTTCTTGACTTAGATCGTTGAAGTCGACCTGGAACACATCAATTTTTTCTCGGGCCAGGAGTTCGAGAAATTCAGGTCGGCTCATGCCAGCTAGTTCGGCAGCTTTACCCATTGATAACTCACTGCGGGTATACCAGTAAATGGCAGCGGCTAGCTTCATTTGGTTAGCAAAGTCTTCGGTTGTGCTATTGCCGAGTAGATCTTTGGGAACTGTAACCGTAATTTGTGGCATCTTTAGTAACTCCTGAAAACCTCTTCCGGCTCTAAATGGTTCTAATGCTTGACTTATAGTAGGTTAACCGATTGAAGACTTTTGATATCTTCGCGGAGGTCTTCTACGTCGTAGTGAATATAAAGCCCGTGGCTAGCGAGAAGGTCTTGAAATTCAAGCTGGGTGATACCGAGAACTCGGCTAGCTTTGCCGAGGCTGATTTTCTCACGCTGAAAAAGGAGCAGAACCAGTTCCTGCAACAATTCAGCTTCGGTGAGACCGGAAGCTCTGACTAATTCGTCGGGGATGAGCAGACTCATAGTGGTTGGGAGACAGAGACTTTCCTTCAGTATAGCTATGAGCTTGAGACAAGAAATAAGCTCTACGCCAGACGGTGATAGAGTTCAGCATTTTTAGTCCGCACATAATCAGCGGCTGTGGTGAATTCACCTTTTTGAGTGTTCAGCCAGTCTGATAAGCTAGCGCGTAAAAGTTCGTCAAAGGCAAGGCCATGAATTTCAGCCAGTTCTTGTGAATTTAGCGACGGCTAATATCTTTTGCTTCTTCACCAACATTTCTCGTCCGTCCGCTCCAACGTGTTATTAGACCGGGTTTGCGCGACAAAGTCACAACCTCTCTTCCGCTTTCTTCTTGCTTTTTACGTAGGTCTGCAAATATTGCATTCAAGTCGTAGTTAAAAGACTTGGCATATTCCTCGCGAATACGATGAATTTCTTCAACAATTTCATCTTTCCACATAGCCTAATCTCCCATCAGTTCGTTTGGTGTGCAGAGGACTGGAAGCACATAGCCACAATCGAGTCTAATTTCTGTCAATTTCCCTTGAATTTGAGCGTTTGCAATATGCCTGCAGTTCCACGTTAGCAAATAATCCATGCCGTGAACCGTTGCGGCAGCAATGTGGATAGCATCTACCTCAGCCTTAGGTGGCAAATTGCTTCTGGCTAAAAACTGTGCTGCTAAGCCTTGCACATTCTGATCCAACGCTAGCAGGGAAAAATCACGCAGCATTTCTAGTCGCTGAGCCGCGATTTCAGGATCTCCCCGCATCACTTCGTCTAAAACTGCCTCTGATGTATAGAGAGTGAAAGTACTTCGGCGTAATTCCCACCAGTCCTTGGTAATTTACATATTCGCAGCCAATATCAAATTTTTAGTTGACCTTGCTGTGAGATAGCCCAAAATGCTGGTCTCTATGTAAACGGTTTCACTCATAGGGGAGGGTGGGCTGTTGGTTCCATTAGTCTGGAGATCTTAGGGTGTGCTGGAACTGGCTGAACCGCATAGATTATGCTGCGCTAGCCCATCCTACGCTTGCTGACGTTCACTGATCATTTGGCGGACCCTGACCAGCGCTGAGGTAGGATTTTCGCGCTGTTGCTGACGCTGTTGATGCCCCCACTCTAGCCAGGTTTCCAGATCCTGAGTAATGGCGTCTTGGTTGCTCAGGTAGTAGAGAATTGTGGCGTAAACGGCTGCCAGGCTTGCGTTGGGATAGGTATCAGCAATTTCTTCGGCGGTGCGGGCACGGTAGATGTAGTCGTACAGGATGGTCTCAATACCGATGCGGGTGCCTTTGAGACGAATGTCGTCTTCGGCTAAGAAGTCGAAAAAGTCTTCTAATTGCATGGTTTGCCCATCCTCAGTGGCGTTAACGAATGTTTGAGACCTTCACCCGTTGCGCTCAACCACTAGTAGGCACAGGTTGATAATAGATGGCATGGCTTGACGGCCTGTGTGCTATTGCAACATTTTACTCGTAGGGGCAGGTTGCTGGCGCTGACACACTCTTCCTATACTCGCTGCTAGGATTTAAGGAAACGAATGAAGTGCCAAGGGGTAAAGTATGAGCCTGGTTATCTCAGATGATTTAGTAAAAGCTAGCGGTTTTTCAGAAAATGAGCTGCTTCTGGAAATTGTGTTGATGCTGTTTCGGCAAGACAAAATTAGCCTGGGCAAAGCTAGTGAGTTGATTGGGCTGCATCGAATGCAGTTCCAAAAGCTTTTATCTGATCGAGAAATCTGTGTCCATTACGATGTTGCAGATTTTCAAGACGATCTCCATTCTTTAGAGGAAGAATAAGGGTGCTTATTGTAAGTAACACCTCACCAATTTCAAACCTGGCAAAGGTAGGGCAACTAAGCCTCATAGAGGCACTTTATGGAAGAATTCTAATTCCCAGGGCGGTGTATTAGGAACTGCTGGATGAAAGAGCGGGTGAAACTGTGATTGCGGCAGTCAAATTGTCAACTTGGATAGAGGTGCGCTTTGCACAAAATCAACTATTGGTTGATGAGTTAAGAACTCGTATCAATATTGGAGAAGCCGAAGCAATTACCCTGGCTGATGAGGTAAAAGCAACCCACTTACTAATAGACGAGAGATTAGGAAGACAAGCGGCAAAAGATTTGGGATTGAAAGTTACTGGTGTATTAGGAATTCTACTAGCGGCAAAAAAGGAGGCTTTAATCACTTCAGTTAAGCCAATTATGGATAATCTCGTTAGTCAAGCGAACTTTCGAATTAGTCGCCAACTCTACGATGAAATTCTAGATGTAGCTAATGAGTAAAGTCTATACGCCAATACCTTATAGTGCAGGTAAGCGTTGTGTTCTTTAAGGAAGGCATCTACTGCCCAGCGGGAAGGGAGACCCACAATACGCCAGACCTCAGCCCTGGTAAAATTTCTTCGGTTTGGTAAGCCTGCACAGCTAAAGCTTCCAGGATTTAGCGGGGAAGCTGGTTGGGGTAGAAGTGCTGAAGCAGTTCGTCGGATAGGTCGAGGGTGATTTGCATGGTTAGGTTACCGGATTGGCTGGTGCTTATGAAAATTCTAGCCATAACGATAACGATGTACGTTGAACCGCATGGATTACGCTGCGCTAATCCATCCTACGCTTGCTATTTCGATGGTGGATGGCATCGTTTGACGGCCTGCTGACTATTGCACCACTTTACTCGTAGGGGCAGGTTCGCTGGTTTTGAGGAAAGGCTGATAGTTAAGTGTTTTGAGGGCGGGGCGGGATACTTATAGCTTGGTGAGGGGTGCCCAGGCAGGGTTAAGAGTTGAATGGTTGCAGAGGTTCTCGGCTTCAGTTGCTAACGGTGAAGTTGTGCGGAGGCAGATACCCTTGAACTCTCACCGATAACCTCGATGCCGTCCGAACCAACGAAGTGTTAGCTGGTTCGGCAAGAACATAGACATTGGCTGGCTCGGGGGGATAGCCATAAAATAAGAATAGTAGTAAGGAACCTAGCCATGAGCCTTGTTGTCCCTGACGAAATTTTAACTGCAACTCGCATGACTGAAGCTGAGATGCGTCAGGAAATTGCTGTCATGCTCTTCCAGCGTGAAAAGCTTACCCTTGCTCAAGCTAGTCGATTTGCAGGCATGCACCGTGTCGCCTTTCAACACCTACTTGCTAGTCGCCGTATTCCCGTGCATTACGGGGTAGAAGATTTTGAACAGGATATTCAGAACTTGCGGGAGATGGGCAGATTGTGATTATTGTCAGCGACACCTCACCCATCAACAACCTCGCTGCCATTAGTTACCTCTATCTCCTTCATCAACTGTACGGAACAGTTCTTATTCCCGAAGCCGTTTATGGAGAACTCACTGACCCAAATTTTCCCGTTGCAGGTGCGACCGAAGTACAAACCTTTGACTGGCTTCAAACTCGTGCTGTTGCCGACCGCACCCTTGTCGAAGCACTGAATAACGAACTCGATATTGGAGAAGCAGAAGCGATCGCTCTAGCAGTCGAGATTCAAGCTGATCAGGTTTTGATTGATGAACGCCGAGGTCGGCTAATCGCAAGTAGGCTGAATCTCCGTTACACAGGTATCCTGGGAGTTTTAGTTGAAGCGAAAAGTCAGGGCTTGATCGCTGAGGTTAAACCTTTATTGGATGCATTGATTAGTGAGGCTGGATTTTGGGTTGCAGAACCTTTGTACAACAGTATTTTAAAAGTTGTTAATGAGATCGACCTACCTTGATCTTCTGGGTAATTGATAGGTGTTGTGGATGCCTCACAGACAAGATAGAGCTAGCTAACGGTGAAGTTGTGCGGAGAGTGATCAGTTTTTTGTGTAAGGGCCAATCAGCCGATTAATCAAGTTTTCTGCAAGCCTTGTAGGGCAGGCGTCTCGCCTGCTCAGCTGGGACAGGCAGGATGCCTATCCCACAAGAGTCTGAGCACTTCCGTTGCTTCAGTTAAAGCGAGTTTGGGCCTGGGCCTGAAGTGAGCGGGGGAGAGGGCTTTGCCTGCCCCAGGGCCGCACCCTGGGGCAGCCTTACTATTTTCATAGGTTTCTTTTTTATTTTATATTGAGGCTGTCTCAGATGTTTTGTAAATATGCGAAAAAATCCTCTAAATCTATTGCCATTGGCTGGTCTGGTGGCAATGCTGCCGGTGGCGGGGGCGATGGCCCAAGAGCGTCCCTCCTTTTACGACCCCGCTTCTGCAGCCGCCATCATGTTGCCTGACGGTCGGGTCTGCAATTACGTGGGTGCGGAACCCCGCCCCCGAGACCTGGGCGACCCTGTTACCTATCGTTGTAGCGATGGCCGTGGCCTGCGGGGGGAAGTGACGATCGACGGCACCTACATGACCGTTGATCGAGAAGGCTTTGAAAACCTGGATCGGGACGCCATCATAGAAAGTGAAGACATTCGCTTTTTGATCGCAGAAATTGAACTAGAGGATGGCACGGTCTGTCTCCATGCCGGGGAAGGCGCCACGTTGGCGTTTGACGGCAAACGGCTGAACTACACCTGTGGTGGTCCTTCTGTCGGGCTAATTGGGGATATTGCAATTTCCGCTGGCGGTGTTTTTCAAGTGGAAGCAGCTCAACTAGACGGCACTAGCCTTGCCTCTAGCGAGATGGTCACCATTAAGCGGTTAGGTGCCAGCTCCCGTTGATGAAAGGGAAGCCAGCATCCCCCGGTTCATATAATCGCAGATGCAGTGAATGTGCTTGCTCACCCGCCGCCGCCAGCGAATTCCCTCCAGGCGGGCGGTGCCGGTGGCGATATCAATTCGCAGCGTGCGTGGCCTCGCTGCAAGCAGAATGGCGGTGGCCATGGGGCCGGGCGGGTGGAACCCTCGGTCCATCTGTAGAAAGATTATGATGTAACCGCTGTCATACCAGAAACCAAGATGTTTATCGACTACATTACCCTGATGCTGATCAACATGGTGGCAGGGTTAGTACTGCTGGCAGACTTTGTCTATCGGGGGTTAGAAGGGGCTAACCCCAAACGGTGGATTCCTGGGTTTGGTCTGGTGGGAGGGGTCGCCCTGGCCACCGGTCTCCATATGATTTGGACCTGGCCGGTGCCCGGCAGCTTCAATATTTCCTTTGGTGAAACCTCCGTGTTGTTCGGGGGGCTTTATTTGGCAGCCTCTGTAGCCCTGGCCATGAGTTGGGACCTGCTGACCATTACGGTGTATGCCTTTTTTGCCGGGTTGACCTCCATCGTGGTGGGGGTTCGCATTATTAATTTGGGGCAAACTCGCCAACCCCTGGTGGCAGGGCTGGGGTTTATCCTCACCGGGTTAGGCGGGGTACTGGCGGCACCAACGCTGGTATATCTCAAGCACAACCAGGGGTGGCGCACCCTGGGGGCGATTGTGCTGTTGTTAGCCGCGTTAATTTGGGCATTTATCGGATACGGAGCCTATTGGGGACACATGGCCAGCTTTAGTGACTGGCAGCCGCCGGTGATGCGAGGGAATTGACGTTTGAAAATTTTGCTGGAGCAAATCACCCGCCTGATCGGCGGGTACGGGCCTCGAAAATAGGTAGCCCTGGCCGTACTCGCAGCCGTGGTCTTGCAGCCAATGGAGTTGTTCGGCGGTTTCGATGCCTTCTGCGATCGCGTTCAGCCCCAGCACATTGCTCAACGCAATAATAGATTCGGCAATGGTCTGGTTTTTGGCGTCTTGCCCCATGTGGCTGACGAAAGTGCGGTCAATTTTGAGGGCATCTACCGGCAGCCGGTGGAGATAGCTGAGGGAAGAATAGCCGGTACCAAAGTCATCGATACTAATGTGAATGCCCTGACGCTGTACCTGGGAGAGCAACTGGTTCGTCATGCCAAAGTTCTTTACCAGCACGCTTTCGGTAATTTCCAGGGTAAGGGCATTGGGCGGCAAGCCACTGTCCTGCAGAATCTGGTCTAGCTGTACCATGAGTTCCTGGGACTGTAGCTGCCGGACCGACAGGTTAACGCTTACCCTGAGATCTTGAGCGCGGGAGATGCCCCTCCGCCAGCCGGCCAGGTGGCGACAGGCCGTTTGCAGTAGCCACTGACCGATGGGCACAATCAGTCCGGTTTCTTCTGCGATGGGAATAAACTGGTCGGGCGACACCATGCCCAGGCTGGGGTGTTGCCAGCGCAGCAGTACTTCAAAGCTTTCGATAGTGAGTCGATCCAGGGCCACGATGGGCTGGTAATACAGCAACAGTTCCTGATATTCGAGCGCTCGCCGCAGGTCATTGCTCAGGTTCATGCGCTCTACCACTTTGAGCCGCATTTGGGGCGCAAACAGGGCATAGTTAGCGCGACCGCTGGCCTTGGCCTGGTACATGGCAATATCGGCATCGCGCACCAGATCTTCGGCGCTCTGGTAGGGGCTGAAATCCAGCACGATGCCAATGCTGGAGGTGATGAAAATTTCTCGCTGCTCCATGACAAAGGGGGCTTTCAATTCCTCCAGCACCCGCTCGGCCACCTGAATGGCCTGGTTCTGGTCGTCGAGATCTTCTAGCAAAATCACAAACTCATCCCCGCTAATGCGAGCCACGATATCGGTGATGCGCACCACCTGGCTGAGTTTGCTGGCCACCCAAACCAGCCGTTTGTCGCCGGTCAGGTGCCCCAGGCTATCGTTAATTACCTTGAACTGGTCGAGGTCTAAAAATAACAGGGCGCTGAGCTGCCGACCGTTGGGCTGACTCTGTTCAATCACCGCCTGTAGCCGTTCCATTAACACACATCGGTTAGGTAAGCCCGTGAGTGAATCATTCAGGGCGGCGTGGCGCAGTTGTTGCTCGACCCGAACCCGATCGGTAACGTCTCGGGCGGTGGTTTGAAATTGGGTGATATTACCAGAAGCGTCGAAAATTGGTTTTACCAGGGTCTCAATCCAGATATAATCGCCATCTTTTTTACGGGCACGGGTAATGAGGGGGGGCGCAACCTGGCCTGTGGCGGCGGGTCGGTGTTGCTCTTCAAAAGCCTTTTCGTGATCATCGGGATGGATGAAGGTGTAGGGGGTTAACCCCAGGAGTTCTTCGGGGTCGTAGCCCAGCAGCGTTTTGCAGGAAGGACTGACATAGGTATAACGGCCCTCCAAATCATTCAGACAGACCAGATCACTAATGTTTTCGGCCACCAATCGGTACCGGTTTTCGCTTTCTCGTGCCGCCCTCTCTGCCTGCTTAAGGGCCGTAATATCGCGACCGACGGATTGAATTTCAATTAAATTACCCTGGTCATCAAAAATTCCCTGGTTTAACCATTGGGTCCAGCCCACACCACCATCGGCGCGTCGGTCTCGATTTTCGGCAAAAAATCGGGGTCGGTCGGGGGTGAGTTGGGCCAAACTTTGAAAGGCGTCTGCTTCTAAATCTTCTGGGCTGGCCACGTCTCGCCAGTGCTTACCAAGAATGTCCTCTGTCTTTATTCCCAGGGCACGACACAGGGCTTCGTTGGCAAAGGTAATGGTGGTGTCGGGGCGAGACCGCAGGATAAAGTCGCTCTGGGCTTCAACCACCTGGCGATAGCGACGCTCACTATCCCGCAGGGCCTGTTCAGCCTGATGCCGATAGGCTTCGTTGCGAATGCGTTCGATTTCTCGCTGTTTGCGATCGCTAATGTCTCTGACAATGATCAGCAGCAGGTCGGCCTCTACGGGCACGATGCGAACTTCTTCGTACTGGTGAATATCCTTGAACTTTAGCTCTTGCTCATAGATCTGCACTTCCCCAGTAGCCAGGGCCTGCCGACAAGCCTCTTGACGCTGGGGAACCAGCTCTGGAGGGAGCAAGTCATACTGGTTGGTGCCCAGGTTGATGTCTTTTGGTATCAAGTTTTCCAGATGCTGCCCCTCTGAAATGCCCACGCAGGTGCCGTCGGGGCGGGTCCACAACAGCAGGTCGGGAATGGCTGTCAGAATTTGCCGCAGGGTTGCCTCACTCTGGCGCAAAGACGTCTCAATGGCTTTACGTTCAGTCTCTTGATGCTTTGTCTCGGTAATGTCCAGCACCAGTCCATCCCAAATGACGCTGCCGTCAACCTGGGCCTGGGGTTTAGCAATCACCTGCATCCACATCTGCCGACCGGATGGGGTAATTACCTGCCATTCATCATTCCAGGGGGTTAGGGTTTGGGTCGAATGCAGGAGGGACTGACCCAGGCGCGGCACTTCGTCGGGGGCTATGAGTTGTTTAAGGGCACCCGGATCTTGTTTTAATACTTCGGCAGGGAGCTCCCACAGGTCCATGGTGCCGGAATTGAGATACAGAATTTGTACCGACCCATCGGCCTGGCGACGAAATCGAAAAATGACCCCCGGCGTATTGTCTGCCAGGCTCTGCAGCTGGGCTTCGACCTGACGGCGCTGCTTAATCGCCTTGCGAAGGCTGCGATTCCACAGCGAAGATATCAGCAGCCCCGAGCCGGCAACGATCACAGCCAGGGTGGGCAAAAACAGTCTCAATTTTTCTGGAAAACTGGGCCCAGGAGCCGCTAACCAGCGATTGATCGCTTGGTAATAGGCTGAATTGTGATTATCCTTAAGTTCCCGTAAATGGCGGTCAAAGGTTGTCAGCAGCGATGGCGAAGCCCCTAGGCGAGTAATCACATGTAGCCGGTAAGGCTCAATCAAAATATTGGTGGCTTCCACGGGCAGGGTACGCTCCATGGTGGCCCCCAAAAAGCGATTGACGATGGCCGCATCCACGTCTCCCGCCACAAGTAGGGCAAAGATTTGGTCAAAGTCTTTCACCTCAACCAGTTGCGGCGCAATGTCAAATTCGTAGGACTGCTGGTAGAGAGAGGTCTGCTGAATACTGTTGCTGACAACCGCCACCCGTTGCTGGTCAAGGTCGAGAATAGAACTCAGGTTGGTTCCCTGCTTGACATAAACCACCGACCAACTCGATAGCACTGCTTCTTGGTTAAAGGCAAAGCGCTGATCGTAGTCAGCGGTATGGGCCACATCGATCATTAAATCCAGGTCACCCTGCTCTACCATTTCCAGGCAACGGTCCCAGTAGCAGGGCACATAGTCTATTTCCCAGTTTGCATTGGTGCCAATCGTGGCTAGCAGGTCTGGCCAGAACCCCTCGGCTTCTCCCAAATGATTAAGAAAGACCTTGGGAGGATGTTGATACACACCAATGGTCACAACCTGATGATCTTCGCTGGCCTCCGCAGGAAATGTAACACTGCTGGCGATTGCCATCAGGCTAATTCCAAGGATTTTGCGCAGGTTGCTCATAAAATGCAGTAATAAGGCAAATGCAGAACCCCCAGGCAAACACGCTACCCAGGGTAGAGCCATTTCATCTCAGTTTAAGTCCTGATTCTGGGGTAGACACCGATTTGAGTGGGGGCAGTTTCATTGCAAGCCATTGCTTTTGTCAGTATACCCACCCCGGTACCATCCCTAGCGGAGTATATGGCCTCCCCTACTTCTAGACCTTGTCCAAATCTAGAAGTGGCGATTTACCTGGGAGGAGAAAACTCTCGCTTTTGAGTTGGGCTAAGTTCGCTATTCATTCGCAATGAGGATTTTAAACCCTGTCCCAGTCCAGAAGTGGAGTGTTGCCTCAGGGAAAGCGACAGGTTTCGAGCCGGACTGGTTTGAGCCGGACTTGGTATACCTTAGAGGAAACTGGAGATCTCGATCTGGACTTGGTATATAACATCCAATTCCTATGGGGCATGCATCCTGCCTGCATTTGGACAGCCAGGATGGCCATCCCATTCAAAAACTCAGGTTGAGGGAATCGCTGGTGGGTTCCAGGGCAGGGGTTGCTTCGCTGGCGGTCTCAGTCTGAGCCTCTTGCTGGAGCAGTTCTCCCAGGGGGTCGCGGCGGGGGGCTGCCGGGGCTACCGGTGCGGTTGGGCGCTCCCGCTCGGGCATAGGCTGCCCGTTTGGGTCAACCACTACCGGCGAATTTGGGGTTGGGTCAAAGGTTTCAAACGTAACCGATCGGGTAATCGGAGGATTGTGTCCATCGCTGACCCGCAGGGTGACGGTGGTGGTGCCTGTGGGACCCAGGGGTAGGGGCAACATGCCCTGCAACCCTACCGAACCAGGAGCAGGCAGTAACTCGACCCTGGCGGTAGAACCCCCTTCCACCTGCCAGCCAATGCGAAAGCCCGGCAACGACTGACCCTGGTCCACCGGAATCAGATACTTGGGTTCTGCATTGCGACCATTGACCGTAAATGAGGTAATGCGCACGGGGCGAGGCTGAATTTCAACCACCTCGCTCACCTTCGCGTCGGGAATGACCCCGGCTTCTTCAAGCCCCACAGGGACTGGGGTTAGCTCAAACTTGTACTTACCCACCTGGGTCATGCCGGTGGGCACTCCCTGGCAGACCAGCGTTGTGTCTAACCGACAGAAGGGTTGCAGCTCCTGGGGAATCGCCACATTAGCCGGGGCCTCTGGATCCCGAAAGCTAAACCGGCGTCCGCCAATGGCTGCGCCATCCGCCTGTTTTACCACCAGCAGGAGATCTTGCAGAGATTCAGGGTGATTCACAATCCAGCTGACTAAAATACCTTCCTGGGTTACCGGGGGGGCCAGTTGTGGAGTATTGGCCGAAACCTGAGTCCCCGCTTCGGAATAAATTACCTGCTGGGGGACCAGCTCCATCACCGTCGGGTCAGGTATACCCGCAATGGTGACGGCGCTGCTGGTTTCGGCAATGGGCGGCACATTGAGGGATTGCTTTGGCAGCACAGACAGCTCAAAGTTATATTGGCCCGGCTGCCGCACGGTAGTCGGTACGGCCTCACAGGTCAGGTCACGGCTGGTTTTGGTGCAGTAGGGCAGCAGGTCCATCGGCAGGCCACTGGTCAGGTCAAAGGTTTGGGCCTCGCCTACCAGCGTGCCATCGCCATCGAGGGTGCGTAGGGTGATGGCTTCTACCTGGTTGGGGTTGCTAATGCGCCAGTCCAGGGTTGGAGTCTGCTGATCAGCTACCGCATATCGACTTTTGGCAGGGGAAAAGTCGAGGACATAAGGGCGGGGAGGAGTACGCAAGAAAAACCACCACCCCAGCCAACCCAGACCTCCCATCGCCAGGAGGCCGGCTGCGATCGCCCCCCACTTTTGCCGGGCCGGGCGTGCTTCAGCTCCGGGAGCCAACGACTGGGACGACAACGTAATCGCCGCCGATGAAGCTGGCTTGTCAACGGGTGCATCCTGTTGCTGATTGGCGTTCTGCCGCTGTCCTAACTGGGGCCCTGTCATAACGGTATTGTCCTCACTTCCCACGGCAGCATAGCGGCTCTCTTTGACCTTTGCCAACCGTCTGACATCGAAGCTCCATTGTAGAACGCCCTTACAGGGCTGGCGTTGGTTTCGTAAAATTCCTCCCTGGGGAGCTTTCGGCCTGGCTTTCCCTAAGGCAGGATGGAGCTTGCCCCTTAGTTCTAACCGTGTGGACTCAAGCCATGGCCGACCCCAATCAGCCCCGCCAGGTCCCCCCCGACCAGATTCACTGGAAGTCGCGCACCAGCGATGACTCGTTTTTTGCTGAAACGGAAGTGACCTTCCCCGAAGGAGCCTGGTCAGACAATACCGCCACCGTAGACGCCGTACTCGCCAATGGCCGCAAGTATCAAGTCACGTTTGAAGGTACCTACTGGACGGCAATTCCCCTGGATTCGAAAACGAAGCTCCAGGTTGGAGATGTGGTGACCATCATGGGACGAGAGGGCAATGAATTGATTGTTCGTCCGAGTGAAGAGTAACCCGGTCTGGAAGCCTTCTGGCTTAATCTGCTCCTGCAGGCATCTAAGTGGAGAGATATCGATGATAATTAAATGTGGAGGGAGTAGCTAAGGGTTGACAGGAGATGACAGCCAGCGCAGATCGCCTTGATCGGATCGAAGCTTTAGTTGAAAAGAATAGTCAGGCTATCGAGAAGAATAGTCAGGCTATCGAGAAGAATAGCCAGGCTATCGAAAAACTGACTGAAGAGACTAAGGAGTTAAATATCCGCTTCGCCGCGTACCAGCAAGCTTCCCAATGGGTCGTGAACCTTGCCTTCGGCCTTCTAGCCACTGCGACAATTACCACTATCGTCACAGCGGTTCTACGCTAATCCTTCGCCCCCCTGCTTCCCGGCTCCCCCGGTGAGGCACAGAATGACCACGTACCCAGGCTACGAAAGCCCCATCCGAATTTCAGAACAAAAAGAAGCCATCTGCACCTCATCGTCGGTTTTGAACACGCTGGTGCGCATTCGCAGGTTGGAATTCACGAACCACAGCCGTTCCTCAATCACTCCCTCACTGGTCTGGGTGACGATGGATAGCACCTCGTTCTCAACCATGTACTCTCCCTTAGCGGGGGATCGATTGGCGGCAGACTGCATCAGCACCCCCTTGCCACTGTCATCCGGGTGCATGGCCACCATCAGCGTGGAGCTTTTGGTGTTATTGGTGTCGCCATCCATGCGGCTGTCCTGATTCACCTTGAGGCCGCAGGCTATGCGGCTGGGGTCCTGGCCCAGTTGCTCGCAGATTTGCTGCAGCGAAGCATCAGTGTGAGGCAAAAACTCAATCAGTAAATTCGACTGACCGGCTTTGGAACTCTGGCTCGACAAATAGTGGGTCGTGCGTTGGGAAAACCACTTTCCGGCCAGGCTTTCAAAAAAGTTCACAATTTCCATTGGTTCAGTCTGAGTTCCGCCAATTAAGTCACAGTCTTCAATTCTAAGGCGAAGTGGCTCTCTCCTGAGACAGGAAAATTGCCCCAACCTTCCCTATCCCTGTGAATTGGGGAATCACAGAGTGATAAGCTAACCATTGTGTTTACAGCAAGTCTGATAAGGGATGGGCGGTTTTTTGAGTTGCATCTTATTTGAGTTGCATCTTATTTTCGTAAGTTTGGCCCTCATCCCCCGACCCCTTCTCCCAAAGCGGGAGAAGGGGAGCCGGGTCAAAGTCCCTCTACCTCTGGGAGAGGGATTTAGGGTGAGGGGATACAAAATTAGGGATGCATCTTTTTATGTTGGCCCCTTCCAGCTTGATTCGGACTCCATTTAATTATCGTTTTTGAAATTTTGGTGACGCCTCAATGACCGCAGTGAACCAGGTACCTTACTTACTCCGCGCCGCCCGTAAAGAACCTCTAGATCGGCCTCCCGTATGGATGATGCGCCAGGCCGGGCGCTACATGAAGGTGTACCGAGACCTGCGCGACAAGCATCCTTCTTTTCGAGAACGGTCTGAGAACGCTGACCTGGCCATTGAAATTTCTCTGCAGCCCTGGCGGGCGTTCCGTCCCGACGGCGTAATTATGTTCTCGGATATTCTGACGCCGCTGCCGGGTATGGGCATCCCCTTCGACATTGTGGAGAGCAAAGGCCCCATCATCGATCCGCCCATTCGTACCAGAGAGCAGATCGACGCGGTTCACGAGCTGGATCCAGAAACGGCGATGCCCTACATCCGCACCATCCTGCAAACTTTGCGGCAGGAAGTGGGCAACGAGGCGGCGGTGCTGGGCTTTGTCGGCTCTCCCTGGACCCTGGCCGCCTACGCAGTGGAAGGCAAAACCTCCAAAAACTACACTAACATCAAGGGCATGGCCTTCTCAGAGCCGGAAATGCTCCATGTTTTGCTAGGCAAGCTGGCAGACAACATCGCCATCTATGTGCGCCACCAGATCGACTGCGGTGCTCAGGTGGTGCAGCTCTTCGACTCCTGGGCCGGACAGCTCAGCCCGGTGGACTATCGCACCTTTGCCCTGCCCTACCAGCAGCGGGTGGTACAGCAGGTGAAGCAGACCCATCCTGACACTCCCCTGATTCTCTATATCAGCGGTAGCGCTGGCATCTTCGACATGATGGGCGAGTCTGGCGTGGATATCGTCAGCGTGGACTGGACGGTAGATATGGCGGATGCTCGTCGTCGCCTCGGTCCTGACATTGCAGTACAGGGCAACGTGGACCCGGCGGTGCTGTTTGGCTCGAAGGAATTGATTCGCGATCGCATCCTCGACACTATCAAGAAAGCTGGCAATCGGGGGCACATCCTCAACCTGGGCCACGGCATCCTGCCTGGCACCCCTGAGGAAAATGCAGCCTACTTCTTCGAGACCGCTAAGAACATCGATAAGCTGCTGGCGACGGTTTAAGTCCTTGGAAAAAGACAGCTCAGATCCCAGGGGTCTCTGGTTGCTCGATATATTCGCAATTGTTCGGGGAAGCTCCCTGGGATCTCTCAATCCAGATCCCAGGGGGCTCTAGTTGACCGGTGTCTTTGCGATTGTTCGGAGCAGACCCCTGGGATCTCACCCACGTCAATCAAACACCAGGGGCCACAGCTCCGAAATGGCCACTTCCCATCCTGGTAGAAGTTCAGGAATGGCCAAAACATCTCCATCTCCCAGAATCTGCTTCTCCTGCTGGGGACGATGAACTTCCACGCTGTGGTTTTCAGGGTTAATCAAAATTCCCACCTGGGTTCCCAGGGACAGAAATTCCTGGATTTTGTCCCGCAGTTTTTTGAAACTATCTGTGGGAGATTGCACCTCAACCATCAGGTCGGGGGTTAGTTCCGCAAAGGAACGGGGACTTTCCCGCAGGCGTTCTGCTCTGACGAATGATACATCTGGAGCAAGGGTATCGGAGTTTGGCAGCACAAAGCCCGCGCTTGAGCCGGTGACTCGTCCTAATCGTTGCGGTCTAACCCAGTTGCCCAGCAGTCTCACAAGTTCGCTAGAAACTTCCTCAGATTCATATCCAGAAGGACTCATAACCCGGATCTCTCCATCCACCAGTTCCATCCGGTAATCGGGGTATTCAGCCTGTAATTTTTTTAAGTCTTGAACTGTGAGAGTCATCGTCTCAGCCCACCTCAACCAGAGCTATAGTCATCATAGAGTCTGAAGCAGTGACGATGCCTTCTCCCTTTCCCGGCATGGACCCCTATCTGGAGCAGCCGACCTTTTGGTCGTCTTTTCACAGTCGGCTGATGGTGGCCCTGGCGGATGCCCTGGCTCCTCAACTGCGGCCCCGCTACTATGTGGAAGTTGAAACCCGAACTTATACCGATACCCCTGATGATGGCGAGTTGTTGGTTGGAATTCCGGATGCGGTAGTGATCTCGAAAAAACAGACGGCTCTCCCCTCTGAAACGACGACTTGGGGCGAAGAAGCGGCTGTTGTTCTACAGCCAAAGCCGCAAAAAGTCACCTTACCAATGCCCACCGAAATCAAAGAACGCTATCTAGAGGTGCGGGAGGTCGGTAGCGATGCGGTCATCACCGTGGTGGAACTACTTTCCCCTAAGAACAAACGCCAGGGAAAAGGACGTAATTTTTACGAAGATAAGCGGCAGCTGATTTTGGGCAGCACTTCCCACTTAGTTGAAATTGATTTGCTTCGAGGAGATGCGCCCCTACCCATACAGGGATCTGTGCAGCTCGCTCATTATCGCATTCTGGTGAGTCGGGCGGAAAACCGCCCTCAAGCTGACCTATACGCAGTGACCGTGCGAGAGCCGTTGCCTTGTTTCCCGCTGCCTCTAAAGGCCCCTGAAGAGTCGGTGCTGGTTGATCTATCAGAGATTTTTCAGGGGGTTTATGACCGGGCCAGCTATGACCTGCGGATTGACTACGGGGAACCTCCTCCCCCACCGCCGTTTTCGGCTGCAGATCAGACCTGGATAGAGGAATTGTTGCGTACGGAAAGTAGATGATGGGCAAGCTTAGAAATAATGACTGTATTCAGGGTTTTATAGCATCCACTTTTTGTAGGGTAGGCATCTTGCCTGCTGTTAGACAGCCGAGACGGCTATCCCACATTATTGAATTCCTATTCTTTCGTGTCTTTCAAACTGCAGTTCCCAGCAAGTATCGCCTCTGGCTAGATATTTCTTCTCAAAGTGGGTGCGGGGCGGTTCTGAAGCGGTGACCTGGCGATCGCATCGACAGGTCAGGCCCCAGATTTCCACCATAAAGATCCTGGCTTCGGCGTAGTAGAACGCTTCATTGGTGGCCATGGTGATGGTGCCGTTGGACTTCAGGGTTTGGATCAGGTAGCCCATGAAAGGCATGGCGTGAAACCGTTTGTTTTGCTGTCTTGCTTTGGGATAGGGGTTGGGGTACCAGAAGAAGTATCCGTCTACTGATTGTGGGGGCAGACAGTGGGTGATCCAGTTGATCGCATTGGCCCGAATGGGGATGACATTGCGGCAGTGATTATGGACGATGCGCTGCTTCAGTTGGGCAAAGCGCTCCTGGGTGCGCTCAATGGCAATCAGGGTCTGGTCGGGATAGGTCTGGGAAAACCGCACAGCAAATAACCCCTGTCCGGCCCCCACTTCGACAAAAACGGGACCCTGGGGCAGGGGCATTGCGCCTACCTGGGGTTTGGGTATAGCGGCGGAGTTGAACGGTCGCATGAATCCCTCGACCAGGCTATTGTCTCCTGTTAGCTGTTGTGGATACCCACTACATCTCTACGGTGTAGCCGGCCTTTTTGATGGCCTTGGTCAGCGTTTCTTGCTGAACAGCAGAGCTAATTTTGACGACCTTGGAGTCCAGGTTGGGGTCTACGGCGGCGGCGGGATCAATTTCTTTTACCGTGCGGGTAATGGTGTCAGCACAAGCTCCACAGGCCATGTCAGGTACCGTGATAGCGAAAGAAGTCATAGTAGGCTCCGGGGTAAATATAGCGGGTGACTTTACCAAGTCCAGTTCGAGAACTGTAGTTTTCTCTAAGGCAAAACTCCACTTCTGGAGTTGGAAAGGGTTTATATCGCTATTTAGGGTAACGCCAGAGGGGCTGCGATCGCGGCAATCACCCGCTGATCTTTAGGAATGAGGATGTTAGAACATCCAATGTTTGTAGGGCAGGCATCCTGTCTGCTCTTGGACAGCCGGGACGGCTATCCCACGTTATTGAATCCCCATTCCTTAGTATCGTCAAAGCAGTATCGTCAAAACCCCTAGACGAAATGATAGGGCGGCAATGCCTCGCTGAGGGATAGGCTCCAGTGGGTGGCTTCAGCCTGCCACTGTTCAGCCTGTTGTCGCAGGGTAGGGGCCTGGTCGTGGTTAAGCAAGATGTAGACCTTGGCAGTGCCGTCTTCGTTACTGGCCCCTACTGCCTCAGGAAAGGTGGCTTGAATATGTTCAAACAGGTCTGTTAGTTCAGTTTGTTGCTGCTCTTGGGCGGCGGTTTGGTCTTGCAGGCGCTGCTTTTTCGCAAGAAAGTAGTCTCGCCCCTTTAAGCCTTCTGGGGCGGGAGGGAGCGTCACCGCCTCGGGGGTGAGCTTAACTTGATACTCGCATTTTTGGTCGAGGGCCTGCAGTTTTTCCAGGTAGGTCTGGTACTCATTGCTGATGTATTCTTTGAGCTTTTCGGTGGAAGCCAGTTGAGTGCCAAAGCGAATAGGCAAGATGGTGAACTGCTGAAACAGGTCACAAACCACCCGGTCATGGCTCAAAACGGCGTTTAGCAATCGCTGGTCGTCGGATTGTAGAGCTTCCAGATCAATGCCAAATTCTACGATGGCGGCAATCTGGTCTACACAGATAATTTGGATTTCCCGCTCAAGCCCCAGGGGTGGGGTCACCTCGGTGGTGGGACAATGGCAAACGCCATAGACGTAAACGAATTCTTCCAGAGCCATGGGCAGTGCAGGGGAGTCTTTTACTATCCCTAGGGTAATGGTTAGGCCCAGAAAGGCTCAACAGTGCACCACTCTAGAGGGCACCATTGAGCCGTGGCCATAAGCCGGTTAATACCGTTTTTCTGAGACAGCGTTGTTAATTGAAGCAGGGGAGTCAGGGGGCAGGGAGGTAAGGGATATAGGCGCGATTCAGCGCATAGGTTTACCCCGATTAACTCTGCAAGTCTGTTCAGGCTTCAGCCCCAGCCCCAAAGCGTTTGGTCAAAATGCGCATGACATCTCCGGCGTTGGGGGCGGGCAGGGGGCGAGACCAGTCTGAAACTTCAGCAAAACCCAGGCGGTGTTGGGTAACGACATAGTTATTCACGACTTCCAGGGACCCCACGGCAATGACTCGTAGAATGCGGGCATCGTCAGCGGTTGGTAAAGACATCAGGGGATTTTCGGTAGACACGGGCGGTACCTCCGATGGGCAGGATAAAGAACAAGATTTGGTACGAGCGCTCTACCAAACCCATGATGCCCGCTTGCCGGAATTAAGTCAATGGCTTTCTGAGGATTCGATTTCAGGTTCTTTGAAATCGGCGTTTTTGGCAATCAGCTTGAGGAACTTTGAGGTGCTGCGGTCGGGGTCGTAGACGCCATTCTCCCATTCGCTGATGGTTTGCCGACGTACCCCCAGTTCTTCGGCAAACTGAGATTGGGTCATGTTCATGTGCTTGCGCAAAGCCCGAATGGCATCCTGCTGCCAGACAATTTCGCCATCTTTGCGCTGGATGTTGTAGTGGGCGCTAAATTTGTGAAACGTGATGGTTTCTTGCTCAAAGTCAACGGTTTTGACATGATATCCAGCATTGACCCAGGCCCTGGCCTGGAGGGCACTGGCGGTATCGCGATTGCTCCACCAGTTTTTGCGCTGTCGGGCTGAGGCGGGCAGAGTAGACCCCATCATCGCTTCGATTTCAGCAAAGGTGAGCGCTGTTTCCTCTTCGCCACAGCGCTGTAGATAGTCGTAAAGAGGGTAATACTTACTGCCGGGTTTCATCGGACCAGAAATGCACTTGACCACCTATGATGCCTGAAAACGGCAGAAAAAGATCGCTTTCCTATATTTGTTCACCGGCCACAGTGATGAATATGGCAGGCATCTATACCCAGTCCAGCTCGAAATCTGTAGTTTTCTCTAAGGCAAAACTCCACGTCTGGGCTGGGACGAGGTTGAGAAGGCCGGTACAGAATTTGTTATCCCTGTTGCCATGCTCCGAGTTCTACTACAGGGAACCATGGCGCTTACCTTATGATCTAACGGAACTCAATCAACGAAAATTGCCATGAAAATTATATTAAGCCGGTTCGGCTTGATCGTGACCAGTCTGCTGCTGGGGTGCGTTTTACTGTTTGCCCCCCCCGCCTATGCCGATGCAGAGACCGTTGAGGCCGACATTCTCAACAACGCCGGCATTACCATCGGTTCTGTCACTGTAGAGCAAACGACCCAGGGGGTACTGGTCGATTTGCAGGCCGAGGCCATGCCACCGGGCTACCACGGAATGCACTTCCACGCTGTGGGGGACTGTTCTGACCTTACTGCCTTCAAATCTGCCGGAGGCCATGTCAACCCCTTTGATACTCCCCACGGGTTCCGCAATCCCAATGGTCCCCACGAGGGCAATTTGCCGAACTTAGTGGTAGCCGCCGATGGCACCGTCGAAGTGGAACTCTACAGCGACCTGGTCACCCTGACCGAAGGCCCGGCCCGGCTGCTGGATGAAGATGGCTCCTCCTTGATCATCCACACCAATAAGGATGATCACTACTCACAGCCCATTGGCGGCTCTGGGGGGCGCATTGCCTGTGCGGTAATTAAGTAGATTTGCCCGCATTCTGGCCAGCCCTGGAGCGGGTAAGAATGCCCTGGCGGGGGCTGAACAGCACGGCCAGCAGAAATCCCGCAAATACGGTTAGCCCAATGGCCGGACCGGAGGGGATATCCAGGTAGTAGCTGCTGTACATGCCGATAATGCCGAACAGGGCTCCCAGCATGGCTCCGAGTATCATCATCCAGTGCAGTTCTTTGACCAGCAGGTAAGCGGTGGCGGCGGGGCCAACCATAAGGGCGACCACCAGAATAACGCCGACGGTTTTCATGCCCGCGATGATGGTGAGGGTAATGGCAGCCATGAGGCCGAAGTTAATGGCATTGACGGGTAGCCCCAGGGCTTCGGCTCCTGAGGGGTCGAAGGTGTAGAACAGCAGTTCCTTATAGAAAAGGCGAACTGCAGCGATAACCAGGACTGTGATCGCGCTAATCTGCCACACATCTGCCCTGGAAACGCTGAGAATATCCCCAAACAGCAGTTGCTCCAGGTCAATGCGGTTTTGAAACACCGACAGCAGCGTAATACCCAGGGAGAAAAAGGTAGAGAACGTGATGGCCATGGCAGTGTCTACTTTGATGCGCGACTGGGTGCGTATCCAGGCGATGACAAAGGTGCTAAAAATCCCCAGGGCAAAGGCCCCCAGCGCCAGGGGAAAGTTGAGAAAGCTGGCGATAGCCAACCCTGGCAGCACCCCATGGGCCACCACGTCTCCCAGCATGGCCATGCGCTGCACAATTAAATAGGTGCCAATAATGGGGCATACCACCCCCGCCAGAACACTGGCCAGCAACGCCTGACGCATGAATTCGTAGTTAAGTGGGTCGAGCAGCCAATCCATTCCGCCACCATTGCCTCCCTCGTAGGGCTGTATTCTTCAGCATATAGCAACGGTCTGGGGCTTTCGCATGGGTAAGGGCAGTCAGCAGTTCGGGCTGAATCTTTTGGAATAACCGATAAATTCAGTTTTTCTAGCAAAAGACCAATAGGGTTTGAACCGGCCATTTAAGATTTTGGCCTCTCAACAAAATACGGAGGCGTTTAGAGCACACCTCCGTATCGTGATATTTTTCAATTCAAAAGGCTGATGGTTTTATTCAGCCTTTAGCCTGATTTTAAGGTGTGGTTTCGGCTTCAGGGGCGATTACCTCTACATCGGTAACGCCGTCAATTTCAGTGATCCACTCGGCGATGTAATTGGCTTCTTCTTCAGAAGGCAGATCGCCGACGATGGTCACAGCCCCCGACTCTGACGTGACTTCAAAGGTCGTCTCGGGATACAGAGTGGTCAGCTTGTCTTGAATGTTCATTTCAAGGTCGCTATCGCTCACTTCCATGGCTTCTACCGGGGTGCCCTCGGTTGCAGGCATATCCCCTGCTGCAGGCATTTCTTCTGCCATTTCGGGCTGTGTCTCGCCACCGGAGATTTCAGATGTTGATGTTTCGCCGACACTTTCAACGGGGGCACCGCAGGCTACGAGACCGGCCAGAGACAGAACACTCAACACACCAAATAGCGCTTTTTTCATGACTAATTCCCTCAAGATAGACACAAGAAATTTAGCCCTGTCAAAATAGATTCTACTTCCACAGGGCAGACTGTTTATTGCCAGAAATTATCAATGGCATTGGCATGTAAGGCATCAACAAGGTTGAGATTGTTTAAATGCCTTGACTGCACCAACTATTGCCAGACTTTAGACAGTAAAAGTAAAAAACTCGGTAATATAGCGGTTCTCAGTTCAGTGATGAGGGACAAACTTGATTGGCATAGAATCCCCCTGGTTTCTGGATGCTTAAGGTTCAACCTTTACCCCCCTTAATCAGGGGGACAGGGGGGATGTTTGAGGGGTATTTCATGCGAGTGAGATTCGCTATATTCGCATGGGTGCATTGCGCCTTTGCACTCCTCTACCCGGCCTCTTTCTGTTTGGGGCTAACCTGAATGGGGAACTTAATACAAAACAGGGTGCCGCGCCCCAGTGCGCTTTCTATAAACCGGGTTACGTCAGCTGCCAGGGGAACCATGGAATGCGGGTTACCATTTTTTCGATGGTTGCCAGGCGATAATCTGATTGCGACCGTTGGCCTTAGCCTGGTACAGGGCCTGGTCTGCCCCCCGAATTAACCCTTCTAACTCTGCCCCTACAGCTGGCACCAGGCTGATTACCCCAATGCTCAAGGTCAGTATCTTCAGGGGTGATTCTCGGTGGGGTAACCGCAAGCGGCTGAGATTTTTTAAAATGGTTTCGGCAATGTGGTGGGCACCGGCCAGGTTAGTGTTGGGCAAAATGGCGGCAAATTCTTCACCGCCGTAGCGGGCGACTAAATCATTCGGTCGCTGAACGTGGCGGTCGAGCAATTCGGCGATGGTGCGCAGGCAGTAATCGCCAGCCGGGTGGCCGTAGGTGTCGTTGTAGGCTTTGAAGTAGTCAATATCAGATAATATCAGGGCCATCGGGGTCTGGTCGCGCTGATGTTGTTTCCACATCTTTTCTAAATATTCGTCAAACCAGCCCCGATTGGCGATTTGGGTCAGGCGGTCAACCCTGGATAAACGTCGGGTTTCTTGATAGAGCGCCGACTGTTGAATGGCAATGCTGACCTGGGTGGCCAACCGGGTCAGCAGGATTTGCTCATGGTCGGGCCAGGGGCGGGGGGCGCGACAGTGATGGGCTACTACCATGCCCCATATCTCGTCCTGCTGCAAAATGGGAACCAGCAGCAAGGCCCGAACGTTATGAGTCTTCAGGGTTTCTACCAGGCAGGGGTGCAGTTGTACGTCGTCAGTCAGAATGTCTTCTATGGCGCGTACTCCGCCCTGGCGGTAGTGGTCTATGCTATGGGGCTGAAAGCAGGGTTCTCGATAGGATTTGGCTAACAAAGAGGGATATACCTTGTTACGCGATTCGGTGGCCACAAGTTTAGTGCCGTCGCCCCTAAACTGCAGAATCATCACCCGGTCTACGTCTAGCAGCTGCCGTACTTCGCTTACGGTGGCGGTGAGTACCTGGTCTATCTCTAGAGAACTGCGCACCCGGTTGGCGATGGTGTGCAGTAGTTGGTCTTGCCTGGCCTGCAGCTGCAGGGCATGTTCGGCTCGTCTGCGGGCCTCAACCTCGTTTCTCAACTGCTGGTTAATGGCGGTCAGGGCAACGGTGCTTTGCTGTAATTCTTGATCTTCCTGGCTTTGGTAAGGGGGGAGGGGGTTACTGGGGGGGCGGTATTGGGGGCGATCTCGCACCAGCCAGCACAGTTCTTCCCCGCTGGCGATAAGGCACCACTTCACGTTGAGTCTAACGGGCAAAAAATCACCACTGGGTAACTGCAGGACTGTGTCCCAATTTTTGATGACTTTTTGCTGGGGCAGCGATCGCAGCTGCGACTGAAACTCTGGCTTCAGCTCCAGCGGCACAAAATCCAGGAGCGATAGGCCCACGAGTGCAGGCTCGGGCAAATTGAGCAGCTGCCCCAGGGCCTCGTTGGCTACAGTAATTAAGCCTTCGCCATTGGTAAATAAAGCACCTTCGGTAATGAATTGAAAGAAGCTACTGTACCGCTCATTTTCCTGCAGTATGCGCTCTTGCCGGTCCCACAGGGTGGCCTGCTGCATCCAAACGTCTTGGTAAGTGGCCTGCAGCTTTTCTACAATAACCTGCAGCTCTTCAACGATAGTTGCCAGGGTGGCCTTAGGAGAGAGGGTTTGAGTCTGAAATGCTTGGCACAGTGCCGCTGCTCTTGCCATTGCCAGCGACACCGATTGCTCAAACTTTTTCATTTCAGGAAAGTTTGGCGAAGCAAACGGTCCTTTAATATCTATAGACGGAGGTCGCTGATGCTCTGCATCGCTGGCGTTTTCTTGACAGTTCACGATTGATAGTCACCCTCGCGTGTTAACCTACAGCATATTTCACTCTGATTCGAAACAATTTCTATCTCAGGATAGATTTGTTTCTCCTGTTGGATTGCTCCCTGGGCTCCTTGCTCCCATGTTGGGAGTAGGGGTTGGGGGGAGAGGGGAAACGGGAAACAGGGCATTGGAGGAATTCGCCAACAGCATCAGCGTGAGCGGAACCCAACCAGCTAGACATTGTTAATGTTGCAAAACTAAAAAGGGTTGTAATAGTATCAGCTGGCAGAAATAAGGCAACTATTGCTGAGGGTGCCAGGTATCGGGTATCAGGTTTCAGGCATAGTTGGCCGACTTACGCCGTAGAGTACTAGCTCTCTTGCGTAAACCTTTGTTCCCCAACCCCTGGCCATACCACAACCTGGTTACGGCCCCTGGCTTTGGCTTCGTACAGGGCATCGTCTACCCTTTGAATAAAGGTTTCCACGCTCTGATCTATGGAAGGGATCAGGCTGATGACGCCAAAGCTCATCGTTATTATCTTTAAGGGCGACTCCCGATGGGGCAAGCGGAGGCGTTGCAGGTCTTCCAGTATGGTGTCGGCGATATGCCGGGCGCCGGCCAGGTCGGTATTAGGCAGAATGAGCGCAAATTCTTCACCGCCGTAACGGGCCACCAGGTCGTTCGGTCGCTGAATGGATCGATTCAGCAGTTCGGCCAGGGTGCGCAGGCAGCGGTCTCCAGCGGGGTGGCCATAGCTGTCATTGTAGGCTTTGAAGTAGTCCACATCTGCCAGGGCCAGGGCCAGGGGAGTTTGGTCTCGCTGGTGCTGTTTCCAGAGGATAGTTAGCTGGGCGTCGAACCAGCGGCGATTGGCAATTTGGGTCAGGCTGTCAAACCGCGATAGGCGCTGGGTCTCAGCATACAGGGCCGACTGTTGAATGGCAATTCCCACCTGGGTCGCCAGGCGGCTCAGCAGGGTTTGCTCATGGTCTTGCCAGGGGCGGGGGGCGCAGCAGTGGTGAGCAATTAGCAGTCCCCAGAGCTGTTCGTTTTGCAGAATGGGCACCAGCAGCAAAGCTCGCACGTCCATCTTGAGCAGGGTCTCTACCAGGCAGGGATGCAACCCAGTATCGGCGGCTTGAATATCCCTAAAGGCCCGGAGGTTCCCCTGGCGGTAGTAGTTCATCATTTGCCCATCAAAGCAGGGCTCGTGATAAGCCTGGCTTAGTAAAGCCTGATAAGATTTGTGGCGGGCTTCGGTGACCACCCGCTTAGTACCGTTGGGTTGAAACTGCAGAATCAACACCCGGTCAACTTTCAACAGGTCGCGGACTTCGGTGACGGTGGCCTGTAGTACTTGCTGTAAATCTAATGAACTGCGGATACGATGGGCTATCGTATGCAGCATCTGCTCTTGTTTGGCCTGCAACTGCAGAGCATGTTCGGCCTTTTTGCGAGCCCTAATTTCGGCTTTGAGCCGCTCGTTCATTGCGGTGAGGGCGGCGGTGCGTTCATCGACCTCCTGCTCAAGCCGGGCCTGGGCTAACTGCATGGCGGTTTCGGCGGCGATGCGATCGCGCCGGTCAGACAACCACCACCACAATTCGTCTGCGTAGGGGGGTAGGCAGCGCTTTGCACAGATGGAGACGGGCAGAACATTAACGCTGCGTAACTTCAGGGTTGTATCCCAGATCTGGGCAAGTTCCTGGGATTGCAGATCCGCCAGCCGCAGCCAAAACTCTGATCGCTTTTCAAGGGGCAAAAAGGTAACGAAAGGCTTGCTTACCAGATGTTCTGACGTCATGTTAAGCAACTCCTCCAGGGCCTGGTTAACGTTTTGTATGACTCCTCTGGTGTCGGTTACAAAGGCACCTGCTGGGGCAAAGTGAAAAAAATTGTAGTATCGTTGGCGCTCTTGCAAAACCTGTTCGTGCTTCTCCAGCAGAACCTCCTGCTGTACCTGTAGTAACTGTTCGTAGGCAACATTGGCTGCTGCCAAGGTCGTCCGCAATTCTTCCAAAATTGTATTGGAGGAATTGCTGAGGTCAGCTGATCCCCTGCCGAGGTTACAGAGCATCGCTTCGGCTTTATGAAAAGCTGCCGATATCTCTTTAGAAGTTACGCATTGACAAGTAAGCGTTAATTTGCTCAAGCGAAAGTAGCTTCCGTAGCATGAGTTCTAATAAACTGTCGTATGACCGGGATGAATAAGTCGTTTGATATCGCATAACAGTTTCTAATCACCCCTTGAAGCGACAAAGTTTGTAACTTACTAAAGGCTCGCAATGCACAGTAGAAGTGATTCCGAATGGCCGCTTCATTGCGAACATAGAATCGTTCAATGTTGCAGACTTGCTTGATGACTCGATGAAAGCATTCAATCTGCCAATGAGCATCATGGACTTGCTTAAAATCAGCCCGCGTCAACTGGTTTAATTGCTCTAAGTCTGGATGGTACATGATGTAATATCGCGGTTCGTTTTTGAACGACTGACAAAACACTTTGACCCAACCAAACTCCTTGAGATAAACCACGAGTCCCGATTCTGGAATCTCCAAATGCTTGACCTGCACTAGCTTGCCACGCTCTAAGGAAACCTTGCGATTATCGCCAATCCCGAATAGAAAACCCACTTTCTCGTTTCTGAGAAACTTCAGATTCTCAAGACTTGAATACCAACTATCTCCTGTTACCCAGGCGGGTTTAATCCCCCATTGCTCGACTTCGAGCACCATCTCTCTGAAATAGTCGTTCTTGGTTTTACCCTCCCGTTTGTCGTAAAGGCGAAAGTTGACGGGATATGAATGCTCGTAGACATCGGTATAGTACAACGTGATGAGATTGATCCCTTTGACCGTGCGTTTGTGTTTACCAGACCAAAAGTAGCCCACAAACGCACTCTTTTCGGTGTCTCGATAGGGTTTATCTTCGACACTATCATCGACACTCAAGGTGCCCCCGACTAACGTGAGATCCCCCTTCACCTCATTAAACAAATCCTCTGGTGTGTAACGCTCTCGTAATAAAAACCGATTCACACTATCGTGACTGATGTCTTCTAAGATTTCGGCCAACCGCACGCAACTGACATACTTGGGCTCTGCCATGAGGAATAGAGTGTATAGACTGCAGTTACATTGGGCGGTTGACGGTTTGGAGAGCTCACGCATCGTTGACGATGACCCGAAAATATAGACGCATCTATATCACTCCGCATCTGCGACTTTTTGTCAATGCGTAAGTCCTAGGAGAGTTTAATCGCTAGCGGGATCGGGCTCAGCAGGCAAGCTGGGGGGTAACCCCTGCAGCACCACCAGAGACTCTATCACCTGTTTCACCAGGGGAGCCGCTACGGTAGACCCATAGGCGTTGTCGCCCACCGGTTCATCAATAACCGCTAAAACCACGTAGCGGGGCTTATCTACCGGCACGATGCCCACGAAACTGGTAATCCGTCCGGTACCATAGCCACCGGTACTGGCCTTCTGGGCTGTGCCGGTTTTGCCGCCGATGCGGTAGCCATCCACTCGGGCGGTGCCGCCGGTGCCATCGGCAACCACGGCTTCCATCATGGTCAGCACCTGGTGGGTGGTTTCGGAAGAAAAAACGGATTTGGCCATCGAGCGCCGGGGTTGCCACAGATAAGCGCCATCCCGATCTACCATGCCATCTACCAGGTGAGGGGTGACGAGTTTGCCACCGTTGGCCAGGGTGCCCAGCAGCTGCAACATCTTAATCGGCGTGAGGGCAAAACCCTGACCGAAAGAGGTAGTAGCAGACTCCACTCGGCTGTTGATAAACTGCTCCCGGTCTTTCATTTGGCCTGTGGCCTCGTTAGGTAAATCTATGCCGGAAGGTTCTCCCAGGGTCAGCCGATCCAGCCAATCATAAAAATTAGACGGAGACATGGCCTGCATAATGCGGACCATGCCAACATTGCTGGAATATTTCAGGATATCGGTAATGGAAATAGGGCCTCGGGCACCGACGGTGTTGTAGTCATGGTTTCTGATCAGCCATTTGCCAAACTGCAGCTGCCCACTGTCGTTAATGAAGTCATCGGGGGAAATGACGTTATTTTCGAGGGCAATGGCAATGTTGACGGGCTTAAAGGTTGAACCGGGTTCGTAGCTATCGCTCACGGGCCAGTTACGAAAAGCACTGATGTCGGCTTCGTAGTACCGGTTGGGATCATAGGTTGGGACACTGGCCAGGGATAACAACTCTCCCGTCGTAGCATCCATCACCATGACGGTGCCGCGCTTAGCACTGTGGGCCTGCACCACGGCTTCCAGCTCCTGCTGGGCAATTCGCTGGAGCCGACTATCGAGGGTCAGCTTGAGTCGAGCCGAGGGAGCCAGATCTGGATCGGCAGAGAGACCAGCTGAAGCGTCAGCCGGGACGGGCTGGACAGCCAGGCGATCGGCATGGGCAATTTCCAGACCCGCCTGGGGCTCTCCATCCAGGTTAACAAAGCCCACAATGGGTGCAAACAAACCCTGCTGGGGGTAAAACCGCTGCTGCCGGGGTACCAGTTCCAGGCCATCAATCCGCAGCGCCCGAATGCGATCGCCGATTTCTTCGGTCAAGGTGTCAGCCACCCGGATACCGGAAGGCTGCCGGTTGAGCAGGGTCAGCAGCTCCTCCTGAGGTATATCCACCTGGGGAGCGACCGCTGCGGCCACCTCGGCAGAACTAATTTTGAATAGCTTGGGATGGGCGTAGAGGGTGTAGACAACCCGGTCTACGGCCAAGATATTGTCCAGTCGATCGACGATGGGATACCGGGCCTGGCGGGCAATGGAGGGGGCATAGCGCTGTTGTTGGGCAACCTGGGCCAGGGTCTCTCCCTGCAGAAGCTGCAGGTAAACCAGCCGCCCGCCCAGGCCGATGAGGGCAAGCATGAGTAACAGCCAGACCACCAGTACCCGGCGACGACTGGCGAGCTGGGTCTTTGCAGACAGCAGCTGACGTCGTCTGGCCAGTCTGCGATCGCGAAAGGTTGAGAAATAAGCCCGACTAGTCATAAATGCCGTAGGAAGCAGTGAATTCAATCATAGACAAAATAAGGGTGACCACCAGAGTGGTCCGAGAGGAGGCATTTTAAATCAGTAGCCCAGGGGTCGGCTGCCCTGGGGTGAAGATAGCCCAGAGGGGTTAGCGCTGGTCGTGGCAGGCTGCTCACGCCGCTGGGCAGGCCGCAGAAAGATGACATGCTGGGGTTTGGGCGGCATCAGATCGACATCTGGCGATTCAGCCTGGCTGGCCATGTAGCTTTTGAGCAACTCGTTCGCCGCCGTGAGCTGTTGCTCACTACGCTGCAGGGCATTGAGTCGCTGGTTAGCCTGGCTCAACTGACGCTCTACATAGACCGTCGCCCCATAGCTAACTAACGCCAGACCCACCAAGGAAGCTGCCAGTACTGACGAAACCAACCGCAGCCTCGAAGCTATCTTCAAGACAAGAGGCGAGACCCCAGGGGCCAGGGAAACGGGCTGGCTAACCCGACCAGTATCCCGATCGACATCAGGGGCAACCGCGGCAGATCCCTGGTTCGAGTATGGCTGAGTTGATGGTTGATTTTGGCTGGGGTTTAAACCGGCAGGCGTTGGTCGTGGAACGTAGGATTTGAGCGCAGCAGACATAAAGTAACCCACACCACACAAGAACTGAGGTTAGGATACTGCATTCTGCAAAAATTGCACGATTTCTGCCCAAGAGTATTCCCAGTCGTTGCCCCAGTCGTAGGGATTGATATCAATCCTCTGAATCGCAACTATACCTCTCGCTTCCTACCCCTAAGCCAATGAGCAGCCCTACCTGAGAGTAATATTCCAGTTCATAAGTTATGCAACCTGTATTGTCCCCCAGTATTTCGCGCAGAAAGTATGGCACGTAGATTGGGTGGAGCGCCAGCGGCACCCAACCCTTAGGAATGAGGATGTTATAACATCCAATTTTTGTAGGGCAGGCATCTTGCCTGCTCTTGGACAGCCGAGACGGCTCTCCCACGTTATTGAATCCCCATTCTTTAATGGCCAAGAACCGGCCACCCTTATAGACGGGGTATACAAATAGACAGGGTATACAAATAGGATTTGGTATAAGTCACCTTCACACAGCAGTCCCCCCCGGCATGGCAGCAGTAGCCAACAGCGCTAAATCGCCATCGAGCTACTGCTGAGTCATGGGTCAACCCAAGCTGAAACGGCTTAGAGCTTAGTCCCACAGTTTGAGCAGAAGTTGCTGCAAGACGTATTGTCTTGCCCGCAGGTAACGCATCGGGTCAGTTCATGTTTGCTGCCGGTGCCATGCACTGCGGGTAAGCCCAGCATTTGGTGGTTGCCTTTTCCAGGGGCCACCATGGGGTAGCAGTTTTCGTCTTTACGAACATGCACATCCATCAAAACCGGACCATCATGGGCCAGCATTTCGGCCACCGCAGAGGTGAGCTGGTTGCGATCCTTAACCACCATGCCCTTAACGCCGTAGGCCTGAGCCAGCAATTCAAAGTCAGGCATACCCACCTGCATATTGGATGAGGAATATCGCTCACCATAGAAGGTTTGCTGCCACTGACGCACCATGCCCTGCCAGCCATTGTTGATAATGACCGTTTTAACGGCAATGCCGTACTGGGCCAGGGTGCCTAACTCCTGCAAATTCATTTGAAAACTGGCATCACCGCTAATGCAAATCACCGTTTCGTCGGGCAGGGCCACCTGGACGCCCATCGCCGCAGGCATGCCGTATCCCATCGTGCCCAGGCCGGCACTGGAGATCCATCGCCGGGGGCCATTTTTGAGGAATTGAGCCGCCCACATCTGGTGCTGGCCCACGTCGGTGGTGAAAAAGGCCTGGGGAGCCTGTCGACCCAGCTCGCTAATGACTTCCTGGGGTGCCAAAATGTCGTCATAAGTAGGCACCGTCAGGGGATAGTCTCGCCGCCAGCGGTCAATTCTCTCGCGCCAGGTCTGGGTTTGGTTAGGGGGCGGCAGCTGGGCTTCGTCGTCGAGGCGAGCCAGCAGGTTAGTCAACACCGTTTTCACATCCCCCACAATGGGCACCTGGGGAACTCGATTTTTGCCGACTTCAGCCGGATCAATATCAATGTGAATAACCTTAGCCCGAGAGGCAAATTCATCTAGCTTGCCGGTAACCCGGTCGTCAAACCGGGCCCCAACCGCAATCAGCAGATCACATTCACTCACGGCGAAGTTGGCATAGGCCGTACCATGCATTCCCAACATACCGACCGCCAGGGGATGGTGCTCGTCAAAAGCGCCCTTACCCATCAGGGTCGTGGTTACGGGAATCTGGAAATAGTCGGCCAGGCGCTGAATTTCGCCATGAGCATTCGCGGTGATAGCACCGCCCCCCACGTAAAGGAGGGGACGTTCACTGGCCCGAATCAAACGAATGGCGTGGTTAATCTGGCGAGGATTGCCCTTAATCGTAGGCCTGTAGCCGGGGAGATGAACCGTACCCGGCTCTACCGGACGATAATCAAATTCTTCTAGCCCAACGTCTTTGGGAATATCAATCAAGACTGGGCCAGGGCGACCGGTTTGGGCGATGTAGAACGCCTCCGCCACAATGGTGGGAATTTGGGCCGGATCGCGAGCTACGTAAGAGTGTTTCACGATGGGCAATGTAATGCCAAAGATATCAGTTTCTTGAAAGGCGTCACTGCCGATTGCCCCCCGAGGCACCTGCCCTGTGATCACCACCATAGGAATAGAGTCCATCTGGGCGGTGGCGATGCCGGTCACCAGGTTAGTCGCCCCAGGCCCCGATGTGCCAAAACACACCCCGACTTTGCCGGTGGCGCGGGCGTAGCCGTCAGCGGCATGGGCAGCCCCCTGCTCATGCCGTACTAAGATGTGCCGTAAGCCGCCCGCCGCTTCTGCTTGATAAAGGGCATCGTAAATAGGCAGAATGGCTCCGCCGGGATAACCGAAAATATGGGTAACCCCATGGCGCTTGAGGCTGTCAATCAACGCAAATGCGCCGGAGGCTCGACGTACAAGCACATCTTGAGTTTGGGCAGGAATCAGAGTGGTCATAGCAGTGCTGTCTGGATGGTGGCTTGGCTTGGCGGTCGGAGTTACGGAACCGACCTGAGTTGTGTTAGCAAGGCAGGAGACGCTGCCTCCGGAAATGTTGACCTAACCCAGACCAGAAGCCGAACCAGCTAAAATCAAGCCTCGGGGTATCAGGCTTCTGGCAGCGCTTTACTGTCAAATAGGCAACATTACATCGTTTTATCTTAACAGCAGACGTCGGGCACCATACTCCAGGATTTGAGTTATCTTTAGCAATTGGTTATGAGCCGTTAAAAAACGCAGTGAGTCCCCATGGGTCAGCCCTCCATTAAATGGCCGCGGGACCATTGCAACAGAAACTCCCCAGCCGTCAGCCACTGGGTTTGGCCCTGCCGCCCACGATTTAAGAACGTTTGCCATCCCCCGATGGCAGGCAGGTGCTGCCAAAACTCCAGGTGGGTCACCGATGGTTCAGCCCAAAAGGCTGCGGTTCCTCCCCCGGCGCAATGGCTCGTGGTATGGGTAAACCGGTCATGGCTGAGGCGATAGGTGGGGAAAGCGTCAGGCATAGGCACGCCCCATCCATCTACGGCGAACAGGGCCAGCACCTTGCCCCGGTGGCGCTGCCAGTGACAGGCTAAGCTAACCGCTCCGACGCAACCGGCACTGAAGGCCCAGATCAGCAGATCTGGAGCCCCGGTGGAATCTACCTGGGCGTAGTTCCAGTAGTGGTCGATGCGGTGACGGAGATAACGAGCAGAGAGACTGGTAGTCGGGGACTGAGAGGACAGGGCCAACAGCGGCAGCTGCCCTAACACCGGGTCTGCCGCCGTAGCCAGCAGCAGGTTGGTGGTTAACCCTGGGGGATGAATGCCCCCTACGATCACAATCAGGGGATGGCTCATGGAGCTTAATCTTAATGAGAACGACACTGCGCAAGATATGAACTTGAGTTGAGAAAGGCTGATTTTTAAAACTTTTCTAAGCCCCACGGCAAAAGAAAAACGTTTTTTTTCTAAAACTTAGATAGAAGCCTAACTGGCATAGCTCAGGATAGGAGAGAGGACCGGATCGGCGTCGAGTCAGACTGCTTTTTTATTTGAGAAAAGTTTCAGGCACTTGGTAAAGTGCAATTTTGCTTTTCGAAACATGAGGTTTACGTTGATCCCAAATTCTTGCCCCCCCAGGGAATTGTTGCATACCAGTCTAGGTGTAGTGTGCTCAGGCCTTTTATTTGCTGGAACCCCGGAGAATCCCTATCATGGCTCAAACCATCGTTAATTTAACCCTGCCTATCGTCACTGAAAAGATTGAGCAGACCTTAAAGAACTATCCTCAACACCCTCACCAGGAGCTATTTCATTCTCCCGAGATGCGACAAAAATTGACGGCCTACGTGTTGAGCCGCTTGCCGGTTATCTATGTCGCAATGGACAATACCCAGGCCTGCGGCCTTAATAATCCAGTGGAGTGTTACTCTCACGATCAGCATCAACAAATTGACCATCTCATCCACCAGGGGATTGAAGCGCTGGTAGTGCAGCGGCGGGTCATTAAAAAACGCCAGAGTTCACCCCTACCGGCAGCGGCGGCTCCCTCTAATTGGTTTGGTTAAGGAAATTGCCCTACTAACGTTCGGTTCTACCCATAGCTCAATTAGGTTTGAGGGCTTACTGTCGTTATTAGGCAGATCGCGCCGCTCTCCCTGACGGAGTTCCCTGCATGGTCTGTCAATACATGGTTTAAACCATTGCAGCAGTAGGTGAGAACGTTGGTGCAGCAGCCCCTATCTCTGAGTCAACTCTTGAGGCAGAATGGCCTGAGCGACTCTGTATCCGAGCCTGGCTTTGAAGCCGGGCCTGGAGTGCAGAAACTACCTTCCTCACAACAGTTGGGCTCGTTTCCGTTGCGGGTGTCGCCCCATATCCGGGCCGGGGCATCAGGGTACCAGGATAGCGCAGAGCAAGAATGGTTAGGCGGCATTGCCGCTCTGGCCCAGTTGCTGTTGCAGATAGATCCCGATAAAGCCCCTCAAAATCCCTCTGCTGGTGATCATTCCCTGTGGGGTGTCGTGCTGTCGGGGCCGTTTCCGGTGCTACCCGACCGCCTATTTGGCAAACGCTTATCTACCTGGTTGCTATTACCGGCTACCCTTGACAGTATGCTGGCGGTGGCGCGTCCTCTTCTGCCTGCCAAGGGAGCTGGGGATTCCCCTGCCTGCGATTTAAATACAATTCCCCTCAAGGATGAGGACCCCTTAGCCCAAGAGCGGTTTTGCCTGTTGCTCACCGCTCAATTCTGCTTAACCCTGGTGCTGGGGCCAGACCCCAGTGGCCAGCCTCATTTTCAGTTTTCGTTCGACCCGGCCATGGCTGAGCAGGTCTGGCGGCAGCTGCGCGATCGCATCGCCCAGACCCGCCCTCCCCTGTTAACTGGTTTAGATCAGCTCATGGGGCAGTTTCCGCCGGTAGCTCCCGACTTTCGCCTGGTAACTGAATACAGCCATTTGCTCATGCAGCAGATGCGTCAGCGTTCAGCCGCGGCAGCTTACGCAGCCAACGACGGCGGGAACGATAGGGTACAGTTTGCGACTGCATCTTCTGCCGGTCGTCGTTCCTTTCAGGACCAGTCAGCCCCTGCCCAGAGAAACCACAGATCCCTAACATTTGGTCCTTTAGGAGAGGGGGCCAGCCCTCCCGAAATGGGCACCGATGCCGAACTGCTCAAGGCCATGGCCCATGAGATTCGTACTCCGTTGACCACCATTCGCACCTTTACCCGCTCGCTGCTCAAGCGTGGAGATATCTCCGACGCCGTGGCTCAACGGCTACGGATGATTGATCAGGAATGTACTCAACAGATTGATCGCTTCAACTTAATTTTTCGCGCTGTGGAACTGGAAACCGACCGCCATCAACAGCCCCGGTCTCCCCTGTCGGCCATATCGCTCAATCAGCTGTTTGAGGAAGCCATCCCGCAATGGCAGCAGCAGGCCAGCCGCCGCAACCTGACCCTGGAGGTAGCAGTGCCCCCCAAACTGCCCATGGTCAACAGCGATCCGACCATGCTAAACCAGGTACTCACCGGTCTGATTGATCGGTTTACCCACAGTCTGCCCCCCTATAGCCACATTCAGCTGGCGGTTACCCTGGCCGGTCACCAGCTGAAGCTGCAGTTTCAATCTCAGCCCACCGAGCAGGAGCGCCAGGGAGCCACCCCAGATCGAGAATCCCTGCTGCACTCCCCCTTTAAGGCCCTGGGGCAGTTGCTCATGTTTCAGCCCGAAACCGGTGGCCTCAGCCTGAACCTCAATGTCACGAAAAATCTGTTCCAGGCCTTGGGGGGTAAGCTTATCGTGCGGCAGCGGCCCCAGGCCGGAGAAGTGCTCACCGTATTTTTGCCCTTAGAAACCCGCACCTTATAAAGATTTGGGTTAACCATTGTCAACTCCAGCAAAATCAGTACTATTGATTGAGTCTGCGTGATAGCAGAGCAAGCGCTGTGAGGGTATGACGTTATGGCCAACAAGTCTTTAGGTTCATCCACTGGGGTTGAAGCATTTATGCCAAACGGTGACGGCAAAACTCCGCTGCAGCAGGCGTTGGAGTCCCTCAACGTCAACCTGGAACAGGAGTTGATGCGCTTTCGCCAGAGCCGCTCTAAAGACGGCGCGGCGCAGCCCTTTAACAGCCAGCTAAAGTTTCGCTCTAAAAAGCGGCGACGGGGGCTGAATTTAATTCAGGTCCAGGCCCAGTCAGCGTCATCACCTCATCCCCGGTCCCACAAGCCTGCCCCCATGGCTGACGATCACCCCGCCACCCCAACTACGGTAACGGCTCCCCCCCCATCTCAAGGGCCGACGGTGCCCACCGCATCATACCCACCAGCCATGCCGCCGGTTCCACCGCCCCGGCCATCTTCTTTAGTAGCTCCTCAGGGCTTACCCTCTGCCCAGACCTACCTCCCCCAGGAGAACACCGGCAATGCTCTACAGCGGCGCGACGGAGCCATCGCACCGTATCACCAGCTGCCCAATGACTATTTAGAAAGCACAGAAGCCCTGCTCGATAGCCTATCGAGTCCCTACGATTACGATAACGATCAGGGTTACGAAGATGTGGAGTACGAGCCTTCCCTGCGAGAGCAGTTGGCTACCCCCCTGGGCATTGGGTCGCTGCTACTGCTGCTGCTGGGTAGTGCCGGATTTGGCTACATGGTAACCTCTCCCAAAACCGCTGAATTCTTCCGAGAAAATGCCCTGGTGCAGGCGTTGTTTGGTGGCCATGCCGGCGAGGAACCCGACGGCGAGTTGGAGCCATCAGCCGAGGTTACCGAGGCGGCTCCTGCCGAGCCCGAAACAGGGCTACAGGGCATTGGCCCTGACCTGTCAGAAGATGAGTTTCAAGACTTAGATCTGGGGCAGCTCAGTACCTTAGATCGTGAAGAGACCACAACCTCTTCTAGGAGAACGCCATTACCGGGCGATTTAGCAGAATCAGAGGCCATTACCCGAACTGAAGACTCAGGAGCAGGGCTAGGGGCCGATGGTTCTACCCCTGCCGCCCCCTCTCCGGCAGGTCGAAGTACCCCCAGGGCCGTGACGACCGGTGACGCGGTTGGCCGTGATATCTCACAGCCAACCAACGTCACCCGCCCCCAGGTACCGGCCCGTCCACAACCGGCAGCCGCCCCTACCCCCAGGGCTAACCCTGCCCCCAGGCAACCCACCGTGACTCCGCTACCTCAGGTGATACAAACTCCCCAACCAGCCCAGCAGGTGCCGCCCCAACCCATGCGGTCTGAGCCCCCCGCCCCGGCAGCTGAGCCCCCCGCCCCGGCAGCTGAACCCCCAGCACCGGCAGCTGAGCCCCCCCAGCCCCTGTCACCCCAACAACCCGTTCCCCAACCTCTGCCCCAGCCCCAGGCAGCTCCTCCGGCACCGTTGCCCCAGTCCGTGGCTCCCCCGGCCAACTCATCTGTGGCTCCTCCGGCCCCGATTACCCAACCGCCACCCCAGGCAAGTTTTTAGATCGAGGCTAACAACGCAGGCGATCAATTTTTTTTGGCAAGTACTCACCAGGTCGTAGACGGGGCATAGATACGCCATTTTCCCGTGCGCCATTTTTCCGATGGTAGTCCCCTCTGGAGAGGCATATTCTCCCAGAAGTTGTTGCTCTTAATCGGGTGCAACAACTCCAGGGACAGGGAATTTCCCCTCGGGTTTATACCCCATGAGAAGTGAATCAGCCTGTTATGCTAAAGCTGGACTGTTCCAGTGAGTAATGTTATGGGACTGCTTGACCGGGCATGGCGACTGATTCGAGCTAATTTTAGTGATGCCGTCAGTCGGGCTGAAGATCCAGAAAAAGTTCTAGAACAGGCCCTGACTGATATGCAGGCGAATCTGATTCAGCTTCGCCAGGCCGTTGCCCAGGCCATTGCCACGCAAAAACGCACCGAGCGCCAGAGCGCCCAGGCCAAAAACACGGCCCAGGAATGGTATAACCGGGCCGAACTGGCCATGCAAAAAGGGGAAGAAGACCTGGCCCGGCAGGCCCTGACCCGTCGCCAGAGCTATCTAGAATCGAGTCATACCATGGATAGCCAACTGACCCAACAGGCAGATGTGGTGGTCAAGCTCAAAGAAAACATGCGTAAGCTAGAGGCCAAAATAGCCGAGGCTAAGGCCAAGAAAGACCTCTACATTGCCCGCGCCCGGTCGGCAGAGGCGTCTCAGCGCATTCAAGAAATGCTGGGTCAGACTGGCGACACCGGCATGGCAGCCTTCAGCCGCATGGAAGAGCGGGTACTGGAGCTAGAAGCCCAATCTGCAGCCCTGGAAGAACTCAATGACACTTCCTTAGAGAAACAGTTTGCGGCCCTGGAAGAGTCATCCCAAACTGCTGTGGATGATGAACTGGCGGCCATGAGACAGAGAATTAGTGAGACAGGCGGCCCCCAGGGAAGTCTGCCGCCCCAGGCTTGAAAGGACAACCCAGACTGCAAGCAGCCACGGAGCCGCAAGGGCGAAAAAATGGGCGGCAGGCAGAGGGTTAGGGTTGCCCCCTGACCAGGAGTGGCCGATAGGGGTTCATAGGCAGGGCTGATTAAGGGAGGTAAAGGTTGAAACTTAAGCATCCAGAAACCAGGGGGATTCTAAGCTAATCAAGTTTGTACCTCATTGAACTGAGAACCGCTATATCTGCAACGGTGATTATGGCAAAACCGAAAAATTTACCAGATGCTTTTGCCAGTGTAAAAAATTGTCATACCGACCCATGGCGAGAACCCGGTCATTAGCCATCCCCCGGCACCCACGCCTACCCGATGGCCAGATCTAGGATGGCTCAGCGGCTACCGATACTCAATGTTGCTACCAATGCTCCAGACGCGATCGCAGACAGGTCTGGCAACTCCATGGTCTGCCAAAGGACCAGACCTCTGTTTTTTTGCTGCCAAAATTTAGTCTCTCTTGCGAGAGGAATCCCCAAGCTAAGGGCTGACGGGCGGATGTTGTATTTCTATAATTGATTTAAGATTTTTTTTGATTTGTTACGACACGTCAGGTTATGTGTCGTGATAGATTGAACTCTCGAACTTGAGTTTTGCAGCGATTTACCTTGGCTTTGTCCTATGGAATTTACCACTGCCCTTGGGTTAATGGCCGGCGCAATGACTACCATGGCATATTTACCTCAGGTCATTAAAACCTGGCGGTCAAAGTCGGGGGAAGGTATCTCCTGGAGCATGATGATTATTCTCTGCCTGGGAATTGCGATGTGGCTGGTTTACGGGGTTTATGTGCACGATGTTCCCGTAATTTGTGCCAACGGGGTAACGCTGCTGCTGTCTTCGCTAATTTTAGGATTGAAAATTCGCTACCGACCGTTGAAACTATAGGGGATTTCCCGGTTAAGGTTCATGTTCTCTATCGGCAGCACCGTCTATCGGCAGCACTGTCTATCGGCAGCACTATATGAGGCAGCACTGTATGAAGCGGCGTAGTTTTTTGTCCTGGGTGGGCGTGGGCATGCTGGCGACATCCCTACCCGTCGCGTTAGCCGCCTGCAGTTCTGAAGACCAGGGCAACGTTCCTACCGATGCATCTGCCTCGACCTGACCAATCGGCGGCTGAAGCCCCTGAAGTGGCCACTGATGCCACCGGAGAAGACAGCTCTGTCCCAGTAGGACCCGTTGCCGACCTGGATAGCCAGGGTTTCATCGCCAATAAGGAGTTGCTGAAAGAAAATTCGTCTATTAGGTTATATACCAAGTCCAGCTTGAGATCTATGGTTTTCTCTAAGGAATGGAAATCGAATAATTCTTGTAGGCCAGGTATCTTGCCTGCCTTGAACAGTCGAGACGGCTATCCTACATGATTAAATTTCCGTTTCTAACCAAAACTCCACTTCTAAACTTGGACAAAATTTAGTCGGTTTTAGCAGAGGCAGCTCAAGTCTTTTAGAGCTGTCCCTATGCATCATTGCATTTACAGTGTTTTTCTTCATCAAGCATCCCTATGATTAAAGCCTACGCCGCAACCGAGCCTGGCGGTAAATTACAACCCTTTAAATATGACCCCGGTCCTCTGGGCAGTAGAGAAGTCGAAGTGGAGGTTGAGTATTGTGGCATCTGCCATAGCGACCTCAGCATGCTGGATAACGAATGGGGCATTTCTCAATATCCCTTTGTGCCCGGTCATGAGGTGATCGGGCGGGTCGCCGCCGTTGGGGCTGGGGTACAGTCTGTTGAAGTTGGGCAACAGGTAGGCTTGGGCTGGATCTCTGGCTCTTGTATGAAGTGTGAGTGGTGCCTTTCGGGGAACCAAAACCTTTGCCCCGAGCTGGAGCAAACCATTGTGGGTCGTCATGGCGGCTTTGCAGATAAGGTTCGCGCCAAAGAGGAATGGACCATTCCCCTGCCAGCAAAGATTGATGCCCAGAAAGCCGGTCCCTTATTCTGTGGCGGCATTACAGTGTTTAATCCACTGGTTCAGCTGGAGATAAAGCCCACCGATCGGGTCGGCGTCATCGGTATTGGTGGTTTGGGGCACATGGCGCTGCAGTTTCTCCATGCCTGGGGCTGTGAAGTCACGGCCTTTACCTCTAGCCCCGAAAAAACCGATCAGGCCATGGACATGGGTGCTGACTATGTGGTCAACTCCCGAGACCCAGAGGCCCTAAAGGCGCTGGCCAATGCGCTGGATGCGATTATTTCAACAGTTGCGGTAGACCTGGATTGGGGTATTTACATCAATGCTCTGCGCCCCATGGGTAAGCTACATTTTGTCGGGGTTGCCCCTTCCCCTATCAGTACCCATGTGTTTCCGCTAATTGCGGGGCAAAAGTCAATTTCGGCTACGGCTACGGGTAGCGCCGCCACCGGTAAAGTCATGCTTGATTTTTGCGCCCGCCACAGCATTGAACCTGTGATCGAAACTTTTCCCTTCAGCCAGGTGAATCAGGCGATGGATCATTTGCGTAACGGTAAGCCCCGCTATCGAATTGTCTTGGTTCCCGATTAATCCCTACTAATCACGAGTATTAAGCGACCCAACCTGAGGCATCATGGTCAAAATGAAATAGTCTTAGGAGAATTGCTACCGTGGTTGGATCCTTGCTCCATAGCTGGACTCGAGCTTTACACAGGCTGGGGTTGGGGATGTTTATCCTTGGAGTGCTGACGTTCCCTGGTACAGAAGTTGTCGCCAGACAAAGAACCCTGGTGATGTCGTGCACGGGTAACATTGAGGCCAGTAATCTTCGCTTCACGGCTATTTACAGCACCGAAGAAGGGTTTGCTGAAATTAAGCTGAGTCGGGGTGGGGCTGCGATCGCGTCCGCTTCCCTTGCCTATCAGGGTAGAACTGACAGCAACCAGGACATCTGGCGCGGTACCACCTACGGCAACGCCGAAGTAGTACTCATTCACCTCTCAAATGAGGCAGCAACACTGGGGGATACCATTTCTGTCAGCCATAACGGCCAGTGGGGTCGCGGTCAATGCGATGGCGCATACTGGTACAGCAACGAGGCATAAGACACTTCCCCAGATCGCCTGTTCCGCAACCCTCATACTCCTCCCCAACTCTCCCCTATCCCCAGGTGCTTAACGCTGTGGTTTCTATTTCCTTAAAAACCAGAGCAAGCTGACTAGCGGAGCAGGTATAAGCATAAGAATTTTGCCAGGGAGCAATGAGCAATTCGGCCCTGATGTAGGGGCGTTCCCAATTTTGAGGAATCGGCTCAGGGGGGCTGTGGCGAAAGCATCTAGGCCCTGTTCAGTGGTGGGGTAGATGTGGTTGTTGGCAGCATAGCTCTTTAAAGCTTCTGGAATCGCAGTAGAAACGGCATTTTGGGCAAACACCATCTCAAATATTGCTCGTATCCTTGGGCTGATGTGGAGCTTACAGTACTACATCAACCAACAGCGCAAAATTATTCCTGCCGTAAAATCCATAGAAGCTTATAAAAAGCTGCCCCTAGAAGACAAAATGAAGGTTCGGCAGACCTTCTACCGCGATCCCACCCTAATTGATAGCTTTGTCGCCGATAACCCCTCTAACTTTTCCCAAGAAAAACTAGCTCTAGTTGAGGCATGGAAAGGCTTTGTGGAGGGTGACTTTTACATCGAACGCATCCTTAAAAAGTATGCCATATTTATCGGTCCCCATGATGTCGTTTATGGCGTGCTGGGCCTCTACCAGGGTCTCGACAAAATGGTTCACAAGAGCCGTTTGCCCATTCTAATTAGAACTGTACTGCTATCTTTCAAGGGCAAAATTATTTATGATGGCCTGTTCGAAAGCCGCAACATTATCTTTGGTGGCGGCATAAAAGGCGAACTCAAGCAGGTCTATTTAATTGCTAAGGAATCGGGACAAATTATTGAGAATTTAGACGAAGCACCCCGCTCCCCCGCTGCGGCTGCCGCGGCGAAAACCAGCATATCCAAAAAGGCTAGCCAAGAACTCAGCCCCTTATTGAATGATTTGGTAGAACAAGCCAAATCACTGCGGGGAGGGAAAGGACAACCGGCTTTTAACGGGCCCATTTTTAGCTTAATTAAAGCCAGTCTGGAACTGGGTCAGCTGGCAGTTGATGAGCCAGAAAACGCCGAGCAGTTAATGAAGGCCCTAAGCAAAACAGAGCGTGCCTACCGTAAGGCAGAAGACGCTCTGTATCGATATCTTTAGGAATGAGGATTTTATAACATCCAATTGTTGTAGGGCAGGCATCTTGCCTGCTCTTGGACAGCCGAGACGGCTATCCCACGTGATTGAATCCCCATCCCTTAGAGAATCGCTGAAGCCGAGTTTACATTGAGTCTGGCAAGAGCAATGAAGGTTTTCTAAAGCCAGAATTCGGGTTCTAGACTTCGATAGGGCTTAAACCTCGATATCTACCTTATTGCGGTAGAAGGCTACATAACCCTTAATATTGCTGGCAGCAGATTTGGGTTCGGCATAGTACCAGGCGGCCCCGGAGTTCACCTCACCATCAACCACGATGTCGTAGTAATTGGCAGTGCCCTTCCAGCCGCAGACTGTAGTTTTGTCGATGGGCTTGAAGTACTCCTGCTTCACGGCATCGGGCGGGAAGTACTGGTTGCCTTCAACCACTTCAGTGTTGTTGCTTTCGGCCAGCACAGTGCCTTTCCAGGTAACTTTAGCCATAGTTCAGTCCTTAAATAACGGGAGAATCAGGTAGAGTGTGTAACTCTCCTTTACAAATCTAATCCTAAACAGGGTCAGTCTGCCGGGGCAAATCGTAAAAGCTGCACTAAATTAAGTCCAGACTAAGTCCAGCTCGAAAACCGTAGCTTTCCCTTAGACAAAACTCCACTTCTGGACTTGGACAAGGTTTAATAACACTATTTTACGGAGGCTGATTTACGGAGGCTGAAGGATGATGCCATCGAACCACTCGCAAAGGGATTCGCCCTATGGCTGAACTCCAGCCCCCGGGGTTTGCAGACCAACGAGAGCAGCAACGCTTTGTCGCAGTTTGTTATGCAATTTAAACTAAAGCGTTTAATTCCCTGGAAACTCCTCTAACCGAGCAGCCGTAGTTACCTGCATCTGCCTCGCCTGGATGTCCATCTCCTGAAGCTGCAGTTCCATACCGCTAAGGGTAAAGTTGCGCAGATCGAGGAGTTGGTTGAGGGTTTTGACTAAACTTTCAGTTAAAGCTTGAGAAGCCAACTCGCCATCCACCTCTACCTGCTTAAACTGAATGTGATGCCCATCTGAAAAGAGTTTGGGCATCGAGCTAAAGGCAATGCGGTCAGTTTCGCCAGTATCGGTCAGGATAACATCAGCCGCCAGATCCACCTTCCCTGCCCCGGGCAACCGCACCGAAACCCGCCGGGGCTGCAGTCGGGTTAAGCGCCCATCAAAGCTAAACTTAAGCCTTTGTAACTTTTCAGCGATATATTCGCTGTTCAGCGCCCGTTCAATATCAGCCTCGGTCAGGGTAACGGCGATGGTGGCGTTGGTGGGGCGAGTTAACTCAATGTCGCCCAGGGCAGCTTTCATCGGGTCAATTGCAAAGCCATCGCTTTTGACAGACAGGTCTGCGGTACGCAAATCCTGCTTAATCACCAACCCTCTGCCTTTCACATTGGCAGCATTCAGCTCTCCCTGCAGCAGCTTCACCGGGTCAGACGTCACATCAGCTTCCAACTCTTCTACTGCGTCAAACCGACTGGAGATGCCCAACTCCAGCATGCGGTTGAGCGCCTCTTCGGTTAAGTCTGTTGGCCCTTGCACCATATGGGTATCCTAATTTTGCAGCTAATGATCTAGCGTAGGCGTTCCAGAGGGCAGTAATTCTCTGCCAGGATGAATAGTTTGGCCAGGATTCCCTCTTGCTTGAGTTCGGTATTCTCCCTGGGTGAGCCAGGTCACCCACAGAAGAAGTAATTGGCCGCTACCGTGGTGCTGTTAACGTGCGTCATATTTGCACTGACGAGCATCCTGAAGCTCACATCAAAGGGCTGAAGTATCGCGGTGCCGTTGTTCGCTAAGTCCTTGGTGTTCTCCTATTTGTTTGAGAAAATAATCTGAGAAGAGATGCAATCTACAGCACTTTCCAGTAGGAAAGTGCTTTTTTAATTATTCACTCTCCGCGCCTTTTACTCCATCCGTTCTGCTAGCTCCATCCATCGTTCTGTTGCAGAATCGATAGAAGCCGACAATGCGGCTAACTTCTCAGAAAGTTGGGTAATTTCGTCGAAATCGCTGGGGGCGTTGCCATAAAGCTGCTTTTCAATCGCCTCTTTCTCGGCTTCCATTTCGGGAATTTGAGTTTCGAGCTGCTCGTATTCTCGCTTTTCTTTGTAGGAGAGTTTTTTAGATTTCGTAGCAGTAGCAGATTTTGTAGCAGATTGGGCTGGACTACTTCCCCCAGCCTGCTTGGAAACCGCAGCTTTCTTAGTTTCTGCGGCCTGCTCTCTGAGCCGCTCTTCCTCAGCCTTCTTGTAGTCCAGATATACCGAATAATTCCCTGGATATTGACGCAGAATGCCGTTGCCTTCAAAGGCAAAAATTATATTCACCGTGCGGTCAAGGAAGTAGCGGTCATGGGAGACGACGATGACGCAGCCGTTGAACTCTTCCAGATATTCTTCCAGCACCGCCAGGGTCTGTACGTCCAGGTCGTTGGTAGGCTCATCCAGAATCAGCACGTTGGGGGCTTCCATCAACACCCGTAACAGGAAGAGTCGTCGCCGCTCACCACCGGATAGCTTATGGATAGGGGCATATTGCTGGTTTGGCGGAAACAGGAACCGCTCCAGCATTTGGGAGGCGGTAATTACGCTGCCGTCCGCTGTCTTGACTAGCTCAGCGGTTTCTTTCAGGTAGTCAATCACCCGCTGATTAGGGTTGGTCAGCACATCTTCAGAGTGCTGGTCGAAGTAGCCAATGTGAATGGTCGTGCCGATGTCTACCGTGCCGGTATCCGGCTCCAGTCTGCCGGTGATGATGTCCATCAACGTGGACTTGCCGACGCCGTTGGGACCGATAATGCCTACCCGATCGTCGGGGGCGAACTCGTAGGTGAAATCCTTAAACAGAGCGCGGGCATCGTAGCGTTTGGAAACGTTTTCCAGCTCAATCACCTTCTTGCCAATGCGGCGACCGGCAGTGGAAATGTCGACCTTGCCCAGGGATTCCTTGAATTCCCGGTTCTGCATCTCGCCGATGCAGTCGATGCGGGCTTTTTGTTTGGTGCTGCGGGCTTTCGGTCCCCGCTTCAGCCATTCCAGTTCCCGCCGCAGCACTCCAGCGTGCTTTTTCTGGGTACTGACCTCCGCTGCTTCTACCTCCGCTTTTTTCTCCAGATAGTAGGCGTAGTTGCCGGAGTAGCTGTAGAGGTCGGCCCGGTCGATTTCCAGAATGCGGTTGGTGACTCGATCTAAAAAGTAGCGATCGTGGGTAATCAGCAGCAAGGCACCGCGAAAACCGCTGAGGTAGCTCTGCAGCCACTCGACGGATTCGGCATCCAGGTGGTTGGTAGGCTCATCCATCAGCAGGGCGTCGGGGTCCGCCAGCAGGGCAGCGGCGATGGCCACCCGCTTGCGGTAACCGCCGGAGAGATCACCAATCCGAGCGTCAAAGTCTTCGATGCCCAGTTTGCTGAGGATGACCTTGGCATTGGTTTCCAGATCCCACGCATCCGCCGCATCAATCTTCTCCGTCACCGCCGATAAGCGGGACATCAGAGCATCTTGATGGTCGGTGCCGTGGGCAATGTGGTGGGAAATGTCTTCGTATTCGCGAATCAGCGCCATTTTTTCCCCGGCGTCGGCGAAGACCTGCTCCAGCACGGTGTGGTCTTCCACAATGTCGGGCTGTTGGGGCAGGTAGACTATTTTGGACCCGGCATTTACCCAAAAGTCGCCGCCGTCAAAGGGTTCCAGTCCAGCAATCATCTTCAGCAGGGTAGATTTGCCAGACCCATTGGTGCCGATCAACCCCACCTTGTCGCCTTCCTCCAGGCTAAAGCTGGCATCCCGCAGAATTTCTTTAATACCAAAGTCTTTATGAACGGAACGGAGGGTGAAGAGGGTCATAGAGGCAATAAACTGGGCATTTCGTGATTAAACCTTGTCCAAGTCTAGAGGTGGAGTGTCGCCTTAAAGCCAACTACAGACCTCAAACTAGACCTGATATGAACCTTGTCCAGGTCCAGAAGTGGAGTTGTGCCTTAGAGAAAACGACAGCTCTCGATCTGGACTTGGTATAGTCTAGCGTTTGTGAAATTTATAGCTTCAGTTAGATGACGGCAACCTAGGATTTTCGCCATTTTGGTGGATAGGAAACTTTTATCCCCGATCTCCCCATGCCTGCTATTTCTCGTGGTCGCCAGCCTGCTCGCCCCAGTCGTGGCTCCCGTCGCCGAGTCAACCTGTGGTTTGAGCGCGTGATGGCAATTCTGGCCCTGGTGAATTTGCTGCTGGTGATTGGAGACTTAACCTATATTCGATTTCGTGACCAGTACCTGCGGATTTTGCCAGAGGTCACCGAATGGTACGGGGAAACTTACAAGGGCATTGAGCCCCATCCCGAAACTACAGCCTATTTAGCGACGGTCAACGATCTCCAGGCTCAGGTCGCCCAGACCGGGCTGCAGTCTCCCGAGGCCCAGCTCATTCTGGAGGATTTGCGGGAGCAAAGCATCACCATGGTGAATACCAACCCCTTTCAGTCGGTGAACAAATCGGGCACCTTAGAGCGCATTAAAGAAGACCTGCGGGAACAGGTTAATATGACCTCAGCCCAGGAAGCTTTCGAGACCTTTTGGACCGTCGAATACCTGACGGAGGCAGGCTGGCCCCAGTCAATTGAGTTTTTCAACGATGCGGTTCGGCCCAAAATAGAAACCAACTACTTGCACCGCACTGGCGTAAACGATTCCCCCATTGACTGGTTTTGGAAAATTGACGGCTGGTTCATCCTGATTTTTGGGCTTGAGTTTATCGCCAGAACCTTCTACCTCAGCCGCCGCTACAAAAACCTGACCTGGTGGGACGCTGCGCTGTGGCGCTGGTATGACCTGTTTTTGATAATTCCCTTCAGCGCCATCCACCTGCCCTGGTTTGCCCTGATGCGGGTCATTCCGGTGAGCATTCGCCTGAACCAGTCCCGCACGTTAAATTTAGAACCGTTCTGGGGTCGGGTTAACCGCTTCTTTGTCAGCCAGATTGCCGTCGAAGTCACCGAAGTTGTTTTTCTGCGTATTATTGATCAGGTGCAAAGCCTGGTGCGGGAAGGGGATGTAGCCGATGCGCTGCTCTCACGAACTCAGCGTCACTACATTGGCGTCAACGATATTAATGAAATCCAGGCCATATCCAAAGAACTTTCAGCTGTGATGATTTATCGGGTGCTGCCCAAAATTAAACCCGAGATGGATGCTCTGCTTTACCACAACATTCGCTCTACCCTAAACTCAGCCCCCGGTTATCATGCCTTCAGCCAGGTGCCCGGAGTAGATAACTTGTCTGACCAACTACCCAGGCAACTGGCTGAGCAACTGTCGACCAGCATCTTTACCGCCCTTAAGGAAGGGTTTGAAGACGAGCGGGGCGCAGAACTCATGGCCCAGTTGTTTAGCCGCCTGACGTCTACCCTACAAACCGAAATTCAGGAAGAAGAGTCTCTGGCCGAAATTGAAGACCTTACCATTGCCCTGCTAGAAGAAATTAAGCTGAACTACGTCAAGCGCATCGCCGCTGAGGATATCGACCGGCTGAATGAGAAGCGTTACCAGATCTACGATGTCACCCAGGAAACCAACAAAGTCTAAGGCACTGGCTGAAAACCATTACGAAACAGGCTGCACCAGCAGTTTAGAAAAAGCATTTCAGGCTATCGTCACTTACCAGCCCGACATAATTTTGCTAGATATTGCTGATATTGAACCGTCCACCTTAGGCCTTTGTCAGCAAATCATCGGCCAGATTTCTACCCAGTCCATACCGCTGATGATCATCAGCCGTTCCCATCATTCCCTCGATAAGGCAAAAGCGTTTGAAATCGGATGCGCTGACTACATCTCCAAGCCTTTTGAAATCACCGAACTACTCATGCGCCTGGATAAACAGTTGACCTTTCAGGCCACCCGCAAACAGGTAGACCAGCTCAACAAAGAGCTTGAGCAACGGGTACTGGAGCGCACGCTACAGCTGCAGACCGTACACCAGCGCCTGAAGGCCAGCGAAGAACGCTTAGAAAGTATCCTGAATGCCCTGCAGGATGTGGTCTGGTCGGCGGCCATCGAACCGTTTCAGATTCTTTACCTGAACCCTGCAGCGGTCGTGCTTTTCCAGCGACCGGCTGAGGATTTTTTAATGAAGAGCGAGCTATGGTTCAGCACCATTCACCCCGACGATCGAGATGAAGTGCTGGAACAAATGAACAGCATGACCAAGCGGGGGAGCCTGGACATTGAATACCGCATTTGCTGGCCCAGCGGTGATGTTCGCTGGGTCAGGAATCGGAGCCGTATTGTTGTCACCAATAATGAGGCGTTCTCCGTTCGCATTGAGGGCATCGTCACCGACATTAGCGATCGCAAACGGGCCGAAAAGCAGCTCATCCACGATGCCCTGCACGACGGTCTGACCCAACTGCCCAACCGTACCCTGTTCACTGAACGTCTTGAGAGTGCCCTCAAGCGCAAGCAGCGACGCCCCGAATATCAGTTCGCTGTGCTGTTTTTAGATCTCAATCGATTCAAAGTAATCAACGACAGCCTGGGCCATACCATGGGCGACGGTCTGCTCATTGAGGTCAGCAAGCGCCTGCTGCAGTGCATTCGGTCGGTAGATACCGTTGCCCGTCTGGGGGGTGATGAGTTTACCATCCTACTGGAAGATATTACCGACACCACCGATGTCATTGATTGTGTAGAGCGCATTCAAACGGCTCTGGGCGACCCCTTTGAGGTCAAGGGCAGCACTGTATTCACCGGCTGCAGCATCGGTATTGTCATCGCTAACCCAGACTATACGACCGCCTCAGAGCTGTTGCGAGACGCCGATATTGCCATGTACCGGGCCAAAGAGAGCCGTAAGCCGGGCTATGAGATGTTTGACCAGACCATGTACGCCCAAACGAAGCGGCGGCTGCAGTTGGAAAACGACCTGCGCCTGAGCATTGCCCGGCAGGAGTTTCAGCTCCATTATCAGCCGCTGATCTCGCTTCAGGATCAATCCGTACTTGGCTTTGAAGCTCTGGTACGGTGGACCCATCCTGTAGAGCACTTGATTTTTCCAGGGGAGTTCATCACCATTGCCGAAGAAACTGGCATGATCGTTCCCCTCGGCACCTGGATACTGGAACAGGCCTGTCGTCAGATACGGCAGTGGCAAAAAACCTACGACCACCTGCGCCATCTAAAGGTCATAGTCAGGTCCTAAAGTTTGTTGCCCAGGTCGATAGGTCGTTTTTACAAACGCTAGGATGTAAACCAGGTCCGAGGAGACTCCTGTTTATGGCAACCAAACAACAATTTCGCAGCTTTGACGATATTTTGACCGGGTCAGAACTACCCGTTTTAGTCGACTTTTACGCGACCTGGTGCGGTCCCTGCCAGATGATGGCGGGCATCCTCTCTCAGGTCAGCAGCCAACTCAAGGGGCAGATCAAAATCGTCAAAATTGACACTGACAAATATCCCCAAATTGCTTCCCAACATAGGATTGAGGCCCTGCCAACGCTGGTGCTGTTCAAAGCCGGGCAACCCATCGATCGCATTGAGGGAGTTTTGCCCGCCGACCAGTTAGTTGCTCGGCTCACGCCTAACCTGCGCTGACAAGACAACCAGGGTTAGCGCACCTAAAGCCGGTTACAATAGTTGGGCTTTATGCCAAATAACTGCACCTTAAGCCCATGCCCATCGGTCAAGAGCCTCCCCAGCTGCTTAAACAACGGTTATTTTACGAGGGACGCAAATTTAACTTCGAGGTCACCCGTTTGCGCTTACCCAACCGGGCCGAGGGAGACTGGGAATGCATCCGACATCCCGGCGGCGCGCTGGCGGTTCCGGTCACCGATGATGGCAAGCTGGTTTTGGTCCGGCAATATCGGTTTGCCGTCATGGGTCGTCTGCTGGAATTTCCGGCAGGTACCGTAGAACCCGACGAACAACCGGCAGAAACCATTCGCCGAGAAATTGAAGAAGAAACCGGTTACAGCGCCTCTGACTGGCTGCCGCTGGGTACGTTCCCCCTGGCCCCCGGCTACTCTGATGAGTTAATCTATGCCTTTTTGGCACGAGGGTTAACCCCCATTGAAGGGGATTTAGAACTGGACGAGGATGAGGATATTGAGGTAGTGCTCATGACCCCAGATGAGCTAGAAAAAGCAATTCTGGCCGGAGAAGCCGTCGATGCCAAGTCCATCAGCAGCTTTTTCCTGGCTAAACCCCACCTATAGAGCATCCAGAATGCAGAGAAACGGTATCAGACCGTAAAGGCCTGAGCCAGGCGATAGGTCCAGTCACTGGTTTCCTGCTCCCACACATCATCCCAGGGGCCACCGCCGACCTCCAGACCGCATTGCCCGCTGGTAGCTGACAACACTAACGTTTGGTAACTCCCCTGTCGCCGCCACAGCCTGAGCTTGACTTCTCCCAGGGCGGTATCGCGGCAGCCAAACACCATTCCCTCCAGGGTTGGGGCGCGTAGCTCAATGCCGGGCAAATCGGTAGTGCCGGTTAGTTCTACCCTGTAGTCAGCCCGTTCTGCCGTCATTTGCCAGTATCCCCAGGGGTGAATCAGCCACGACACTTTAGCGTTCCACGGCACAAACTCAAAAAACTGCCCCTGATAGTGGAGACCAATCATCGCCACTTCCTCCATCCAGGTGAGCAGCTGACGCCGACCGCCCCCCGCCGTTAACGCCAGATCAGGCTGATGATCAAAGGCATTGCAGTTCAACCAAAACCACTTGTGGGGGAAGGCTCCGCCCCAGTTTTTTTCGCTGTAGGCCGGGGCCTGCTCAAACTCATAACGCTTGCCCTGCCACTCAATCCAGCCGGTAGAGAGCCCGTGGGCCATTAGAATCTGCCAGCCTGGCTCAAAAATTTGCAACTGAGACAACCACCCTGCGGTGGACTGCTGGGCTTCGTCAGGGTTGCCCCAGCCGTAGATGGGGTCTGTACGGTAGGCCCAGGACACCACTGCGCCACTGCTGGGGTCTGTGAGTCGGCCCTGGTGCCAGGTAGCCGTCACCTGGTAGCCCTCCGGTACAACGCGGTCAAATTCTGAGGGAGGCAATAAGCCCGGTTCAAGGTCATGGGGGTTTTGCCGCCAGTGGCCCAAACCCAGTCCCTCAGACCAGGCCCAGAACCGGGTCACATCCCCAAAGGTGCGGTCAAAATAGGCGTCGTCTGGACCTAAAATCTGAGCCGTGCCGCCACTGCAGGTCTGCCCCCCGATCGGGTCTTCGATGGAATACATGAAAGCAAAGGTCTGCTCTGGTTCAGGCAGCGTCACTCGAAAATACCAGCCCTCAAAAAAACGACGGGGACTGCCATCCCAGTGATAGCCGCTATGGGGCGTTTGCAAAGGATGAAGTCTGGTCATTATTCAACCCACTGCGGTACGTACTGCCAGCCATTTTTAATCTGATGGCGATAGGGTTCATACCCCGGCTGTTTTTCTTTCACCAGGTTCCAAAATGCCTGTGAATGGTTCATATAAATGGTATGGCAGAGTTCGTGGACGAAGACATAATGGACCAGTTCAGACGGCAAAAACAGCAGCTTGTAGTTGAGGCTGATATTTTTTTGCGACGAGCAGCTCGCCCAGCGGGTCTTTTGGCCGCGAATGGAGATTCGGTTAAACGGCAGATCAATATCAAAGCTCAGCTCCCGCAGCCAGGGGGCAAATTCTGCCCGAGCTTTGCGGTTTAGCCACTGGCGCAGTAGATCTGTGCAGGCAGCAGTATTGTCGGTATCCCCCCGCATGATCAGGGTGAGGGGGGCAGGCTGGGTGAGTTCGATATGGCGGGCAGAAGTTTGCTTGTACAGCACTTCCCAGGTTTGGTCCCGCGATCGCACCTCAATTTTGCTGGGCTTCTCCTCAAAGTGGTGGGGCTCCAGCCCGGCAGTTTGCTGCTCTAGCCGCTGCACCGTCTGCCATAGCCAGGACCGTCGCTTTTGCAGCAGTTCCGGCACCCGCTTCGGGTCGAACCCTCGCGGTACTACTACCTCAACATCTTTATTCAGAGATACTTTGATGGATACATGGCGGGCGCGCGCACTTTCTCGAATCGAGTACTCGGGTAGCCCCTTCGGCATGGTGGAAAACAGTTCCAATTGTTCAGAAGACTCAGCCATAACCGGCGGAAAATCGGATCGCCTGTTCTATCCTATAGCAATTGGCCGATTAACACCTGCCGAGGGGGTGCCCAACAGTTCATAAGAACTATTCAGCCCCAATCTATACCAGGCCCAGCCCGAAATCCGTAGTTCTCCCTCAGGTAAAACTCCACTTTTGGACTTAGACAAGGTTTATACCAGGCCCAGCTCAAAATCTGTAGTTTTCTCTCAGACAACACTCCATTTCTGGACTTGGACAAGGTTTAATGCTGTAACTGCAGCAGCTCTGGAGCCTGGCTCAGGGGCAACAGAGGCTTCAGCCCCTGGGGTTGGGGTTGAACGATGCCAAATATCAGCAGTAAGACCAGCCAAAACGTTACTTCTAAGGCTGTCACCAGACGATAGGTGCGAGTGTACATTAGGCGACTCCTGAACTGGAAATAGAAGAACGAAGCCGAAGAAATGCCCTGATGCCCGGTCGATTTCACCCTTGCCCCAGTCCAGAGGTAGAGTTTTGCCTCGAAAACTACAGATTTTGAACTGGAGTTACCTTAACTGGACTTAACTGATAGGACGCCAGGAGCTTAATGCAGCACTGCAGCCACCACCAGACCGGCTATGATGACTGCAAGGGTTTGGCTCACAATAATTTCGGCTAGCATCGCCATCGGATTTTGTCTGAGTACCGGAGGACGAATGCTCGATTCGGTTGCGAACATGGCAGCAACCTTAAGCCGAGCAGACATAAACACTGAGGCCGGAATGATGCCAATCACAGTTTGCCTAAAGTGCTTCAGGTTACCTGTAAACGGGCGAATCGCTCGCCGTGACAAAGACACAGAATTAAGGCTGGGACTCATCATGGCGAAAATATGCCTCCGACTCAGTCTTGCTTATTAAGCCCTTTTGGGGATGGCGACGTCATCCGGGTTTTCCCCAACTTTGGCATTTCAGTATTTTCTGCAGCAGTGAAACTTTGACCGGTCTACTTTGAAGCTGACCTGCCGGAAAGGCCAGGGTTTACCAGAACTCCATACAAAAGTTCTGGATTCTTGCACCTTTAGGTGTTTTCATCACGATCAACCTGGTCTAAACCCATAGCCCCGCACTGGGGCATGTTCTCAGACCAAATTTTTGAGATAAGATCTTGTTTCTATAACCGCTTAGATTAACCGCTTAGATTTTCTCAAGTTTCGTGTCTTGCCGGTTTGTCCCTCCCTGCCGGTGACTGTTCCTTAAGGGAGCTACAGGTAGACCCATGAAAGGTACGTCCAAAGTCTGGCCATTTAAACTTAAGTTGCTTAAGCTGCGCCCGTTAAAAGAGTCGGTACCAAAAAGTACCTCCCCTCTTTCAGCACTCCCTTCTTTACCCGAAATGGCCGGTTTGCGGCAGGTGCGCCTGGCCGGAGGGTTGGTATTTGCAGGTTTGGTGCTGACCCAGGTGCCGCCATCGCCCTTCTCGCTGGTGGGGCAGCGTTCTACCAGTCCCAAGGCCGTAGAAGCTGCTCTATGGCAAAGCACAGGTACGGTTCGCCAATCGATTGTCGAGTTGTACCGGGCTCGGCGACTCTTGATTCAATCGGCAGCGGTCGCCGACTCAGCAGATACGGCCCAGGTAGAGACAGAAACTGGAGCATCCAACCCAGGTCAGACAGCGGGCAAACCAACTCCTCAACCTGCGGCCCAGTCGCCAGGTCAACCCGCTGCAGCCCCAACCGCCCAGGCCTCCGGCAAGGCTCTACCCCGACCCTCGGCTCCCCCCAACCCTGCAGCCCAGACCCAGGTTCCCTTCGACCCCAGCAAAACCATTGACACCAACATGGAAATGCGGGTTGCCGTGGCCAAAAATGTCAGTTCCCTGGCGGTGGCCACCTCTGTGGATGGCTTTTTAATGGATTTGGGTGGCGAAAACCACTGCAACTTGCCCGCCCAGCAAAGCTTTTTGTTGCAGCCCCAGGGGGGTGGCATGGGGTTTGGTAGCTGTCAGCTGTCCAATACCGTCTGGCTAGAACCCGGCGAGGGCGGCTACGTTTATGTCGGCGACAAATGGTTCAAAGGCCGGGTGCTGCTGCTACAGGAGGGCAATCGGCTGACTGCGGTTAACTTTGTCTTGATGCATGATTACCTCAGCAGCGTCGTGGGCAGCGAAATGTATGTTCACTGGCCCCTTGAGGCCCTTAAAGCCCAGGCTGTAGCCGCCCGGTCCTACGCGCTGACCCACCATGTGCGCCATGCCAACCGGGCCTATGACCTGGATAACACCCAGCGATATCAAGCCTATTTGGGGATTGCCAAAGAGACCAATACCACCCAGGCTGCTGTCGCCGCCACCACGGGGGAGTTCATCAGCTATAACGACGGCATTGTTGAATCCCTCTACGCGGCCTCCGACGAGATTGTGCGGGTGGCCCACGGCGGCAATGGCATGAGTCAAACCGGAGCCATGGAACTCGCCTCTATGGGATACAGCTATACCGAAATTTTGGGCAACTACTACCCCGGCACGGCCCTATCCCGGCTGGTGGTTAGATAGTGGCAAACCACAAGGCACCCATGGGCCAGTAAATAATCCTTTTTGAGACGTATTCTGAGTCACACCTTAGCCCTCTGAGCATGGCTACGCTATGCTGTAGTCATTGTTAAGTTTTGTATCAGATAGGGCCAGGGGCTTTTTATGCACCGCGAAGCAATTGATCTATTTCGAATGCTGATCGAGGCAGGAGCTGTACCAGGAGAAGATTTTTCCTGCGATGACCAGCAAGGGGGATATCGACTGACTCAACGCAGCCTCGATTTACTCAGCGCCACCTATCCCAACGTTGACTGGAGCAGCCTCTGCGCCGATCCTTATCCGCAATTGGTTCAGGAGTTACACGAAAAACTCGACACCCCCTTTGTGGAGTCCCTGATCTGGCGTATGCAGGATCGCCTCAACCACTTGAATGACGCCCAGGGAGCCTGGTATTTAAATCAAATCTTAGTGGGCGTACAACAAAGAACCGGCTTAAATCTATTGCCATCCCTGGTTCAGACAGTAGGCATGGCCGGGGAAGTGCGCCTGGAGTGGTTGTTACGTCTCAATGAACTAGAACCCTGCGATTTCTGGATTTATGACCTGGTGATGGCTGCCGGTGGTCATGATACCGATGTGGCCTGGGATGAGTTCGGCATATATTTGACGGAGCAAGGGCTGCATCTACTGGAGCAGGTCTGGATCGGAGATTACGAAACCCATCCCCTGTTTTATCAGCGGAATCAATAGGGGCGAAGCTTACCGGTTCTCACGCAGCTGTCTCACTCAAGCTCACTGGGCCAGGTTGCTGCGTAGATTAGATGAGCGGGCAACGGGCTGAAGGCCCTGGGTAGATGCCGCCCAATCGCGATAATCTTCAATGAGCTGTCGCTCAATGCGGTGTTGAATCGTGGACAGAATGCCATTGAGAAAGGTGCGCCCGGTGGAGTCGAGCACCGAATTCGGCATGAATTTAATCGGGGCCGGCAGTTCTACCTGTACCGCCAGGTCTGCCTTGCCGCTTAGTTCGGTGCCCGCCGACTGACGCTGGGGCTTGAGGCTCCCTTCTAGGGACATGGCAAACGATTGATTGACATAACCCAAGTAGTCAGGCACCTTAATTTCGCACCTGACCGAACTCAGCCGCAAGGTACCGTCTGATTGAGTCCACACTCGCAGGTCAGCGGTGGGCTCAATGCTAATTCCTAAAAAAGACAACGGCCTCAGGCTAAGGCGAAAGATGGAGTCTTCAACCTGCTCGATGCGCTTAGGGTCGGTAATGGCATGGATCAAGCGCTGGGGCTGGCGCAGGTAATGCTCGATGGGCACAACCTCGTTGGGCACCAGCATTTTAAGGGTTCTAGTGGTACGAAAAACTTTCATATAGGGAAATTACCTGAAAACGGAATACGCCTTGGGATAGATAAAGTTATGTAAATTTTGTTTAACATTTTGATCAGCCTTCTCTCATTTTAAGCTTAGCCCATGGAAACCGCATTGGTGGCTCTTGTTTTTCTGAGGGTAAGGGTTTTACCCAGATTCATTCGGTTCTTTCGACTGCTGAATAGCCTGAGAAGGCGTTACAAAGTATTACAAAGCTAAGCACTTAGTCTACCTGAGGAGCGTTGACCTATGTTTTCACCGACCCATGTTCTCATTTCCCGTACGAAAGAAACCCCGGTACAGCTGATGCCGACGCGGGGCGGCTACAAGCTTTATACAGAGGTGGACTGGCAACAAGGGCGCGAAGCTGCCTTTGAGCTGAAACCGAAGCTGGGAATTTTCTGTCAGGGGGTGCCCGTGGTGGGATTTCAGCTTGCTCCTATGTCAGCAGAGGCAGAAGTGACTGCTTCCACGGAGGCGTCTGGCGTAGCTCAGTAACACCTGGGGCCTAGCCCAGAGCAAACTGCTTCTGCAGCAGCTCTGCCAGACGAGAGGCGCTATCGGTGACCGCTAACCCTCCGGCAGCAGCGGCCATTTGCTGCAGGCGTGGTGCATCCCCCAGGAGGTTGAGCACTTCAGTTTGTAGATGTTCTGAAGTCAGGTCTGCCTGGTTGGCCATGAGCGCAGCTCCGGCATCTGTAAAAACCTTTGCGTTAAAGGCCTGATGGTTTTCTGCCGCAAAGGGGTAGGGAATTAGCACCGAAGGAGTGGCGGTTACGGCTAATTCAGTGAGTGTGCCTGCCCCAGCCCGGCCAATCGCCAGGGTTGCCCGCTGCAATAGAGCGGCCATCTGGTCAAAGAAGGGGCGATGAATGTAGTGGGGATGGCTAAAGACATCGGCATCAGGGTCGTTGCTGCCAGTTTGGTGAATAATCCAGGCTCCGGCTTCTAGCCAGGCCGGAGCTGCCTGACGCACCATTTGGTTCACGGCAACGGCTCCCTGGCTACCCCCGACCACCAGAATCAGGGGTACACCGTCGGGAATAGGCAGGTCTGCTGGCAGGGCCGACGTTTCGCCAATGAAGTCCGAACGCACGGGTGTACCAACGGTAACCGTCGTGGCTCTGGGCAGATAGGCAGCGGCGGCATCAAACCCCAGGGCCACCAAGGAACACCAGGGACTGAGCCAGCGGGTAACTTTCCCCGGCAGGGCATTAGACTCATGCAAAATGGCCGGTAGCCCTAGGGATCGGGCGGCGAGGATGGCCGGAGCAGCAATATAGCCCCCCGTAGTCAACACACCGGTAAACTGCCCCTGACGGAGGAGTCCCCGAGTGAACCAGGTAGCCTGGGCGAGCTGAGTTACCAACCGTGCTGTCCGCACGCCTGGACGCCCCTGTAACCCCGCCAGCTTTACCGTATGGAGGGGAAATTTCTCCGGCACCAAAGTTGTCTCTAGCCGGTTGGGTACTCCCAGCCATTCGATGGTGTAGTGCTCGGCTGACAGAGCCTCAGCCGTTGCGATGGCGGGGAACAAATGCCCCCCAGTGCCACTGGCCGCTATGAGGAGTCGGGTAGATGACGGTGACAATGCAGACCTCACCACAAGAAACGCTATCACTATACCTTCCTGCCAGAGCGCTACCCCAGCCGATTTCGGTCGATTGGGATAAAGCCCCTGCAACATGCAGCTCTGCCCTATTCCTGCAGGATGGGTAGGACAATTGCCAAACTGGGACAGGACTCTGCTGCGCCCCTGCACTCAAACGATTTGATGAGACTACCCGCACCAGGGTAGCGATTAATATAAATTGAGATAAGGTTGGACTGAGGGATAGCCCAGACTCGCCTGGACCAATCATCGCCTGGACCAATCTCTGGATGCAGGGCTGTCTCAACTTCGGGTTTGCAATGAGTGGTGTTAAGGGAACTATTATGCGGCAAGTGCTATGGTCATGGCTTTCGGTCTTTGCCCTGGGAATGGGAATCAGCGGAGTGTTGACCAGTCGGGTAGAGGCTGCTGCTCCGGCGACGGCCCCAGACGAACTCTTAAATACTCTGGCCGCCATTGAAGCCGCCGCCAATTCCCAAGATCTGGAGCAGGTCATGGAGTTTTACAGCCCAGCCTTCTCCAGCGATACCGGGTTCGACCATGACCAGTTGCGCCAGACCTTAGAAACCCTGTGGGATCAGTACAACACCCTGACTTACGAGATCGAACTTCTCTCCTGGGAAGCAGATGGCCCCAACGGCTACACCATTGAAACCATCACTCGGGTAGAAGGCACCAAAATTCGGCCAGAAAGGCGCTTAACCCTGATCTCAGAAATTGAGTCCCGCCAGCAGATCGAAGCCGGGCAAATTATGTCCCAGGCAACCTTGTCCGAAAACAGCCAGATTACTTCCGGTGACAACCCTCCAGAACTTATGGTGCAGCTTCCCGAAACCGTTAACCCAGGGGAGACCTACGCCTTTGACGCGATTGTCATGGAACCGTTAGAGGGGCGGTCTCTGATGGGGGTTGCGAACGAAGAGGGCGTCACGGCTGAGGATTTCTTTGACCCCAGACCCGTTGTGCTGAATGTTCTGAGCGCAGGTGGGCTTTATAAAATCGGGGAAGCCCCCGACAACTCAGACCAGCGCTGGGTATCGGCGGTGATCATTCGCGAAGATGGCTTTGTTGTTGACACCCGCCGGATGCAGGTCACTGACAGCCCGACCCCAGAAAGTCCTGCTGAGTAACCCGAATTTAGGAGAGGATTTAGGCTGCCACCAGGGACTTGAGCAGGCTTTCAAACATAGGCATACCGTCGGTACAGCCCAGCCCGGCATCCGCAGCCCGTTCGGGGTGGGGCATCATGCCCAGGACGTTGCCCCGTTTGTTGCAAATACCGGCGATGTTGTGCAGAGACCCGTTAGGATTTGAGGCATCGTCTACCGTGCCGTCGGGACTGCAGTATCGAAAGACCACCTGATTATTGGCTTCCAGCTCCGCCAGGGTCTGCTTATCGGCGTAGTAGCACCCCTCACCGTGGGCAATGGGCAGGGTGACGACCTGACCGGGGCGGTAGGTTTGGGTCCAGGGCAAATCGGTCCGCTCAACCTTAAGGGGAACGCGATCGCAAATAAAGTGCAGATCCCGATTGCGCACCAGCGCCCCTGGCAGCAGACCCACTTCCGTCAAAATTTGAAACCCGTTGCAGATACCCATTACCCACTTGCCCTGGTTGGCATGTTCCACAGCCGCCTGCATGGCCGGAGAGAACCGAGCGATGGCCCCACAGCGCAGGTAGTCACCATAGCTAAATCCGCCGGGGATCACCACCACATCGAGATCTGACAGGTCGCTGTCTTCGTGCCAGACCATGCGGGTGGGCTGCTTGAGCAGATCACGGGTGACGTAGGCCACATCGCGATCGCAATTAGCCCCCGGAAAAACAATCACACCAAATTTCATAAGTCAGCCCCAGAGAGCAAAAAGTAAACGGGTCCAGAAATTGCCTTGAGTAAATCCTAGAAGCCTTAATCTAGCGTAGGGTAGGCCCTGCCCCCAACACCGTCGCCGGAGGTAAGACTCTCACATCCACCAGGCCGCAGTTGTACAAAATTCAAGGAGTAGTAGCCAAAACCTTCAGGTCAAAGCGATAGTTTTCAATCACCGGGTTTGCCAGTAGCTGGTCGCAAATGCGGTCAAGCTGCTGACTGGCACTGGCCTCATCGCTGGCCTCCAGGGTGAGTTCGACATATTTGCCAATGCGCACCTGGTCTACATTGTCGTAGCCCAGGTGGGCCAGGCCAGACCGCACGGCAGTCCCTGCCGGGTCGAGGACAGAAGGACGCAGGGTGACATAAATTTCAGCGCTGTATTTAGGCACAACGTTCTCCGGCAGACAAAAACAGGGCATCGGAATTTATCAACCCTGGCGAACCGCTGCCATCGGGAACTTTTAGCGGCATTGCCCCTGGGAATTGATAGCTTCCGTTTTGATCCTACCCTATCGACAGGTTGATAAGATGGAGGCAAGCATTGTGGCATAGCATGGCGCGACGAACCCGAAACCAGGAAAAGATACTCTCTGCGCTCAAAGGACTTACCCAACCAATTTCTGCTCAGGACTTGTACCTGGGAATGCGCCAGGACGGCATTACCATGGGCCTGGCAACGGTCTATCGCTCCCTTGATGCCCTGAAGCTGGAGGGGGCGGTGCAGATGCGTACCCTCCCTTCTGGGGAATCGGTCTATAGCTTGCCCCTCGAAGATCGGCACCACCTCACCTGTTTACAGTGCGGTAACACCATTGCCATTGATGAGTGCCCCGTCCACGAGCTGGAAGAGCAGCTGCACAAATCCCATCATTTCCGCATTTTTTATCACACCCTGGAATTTTTTGGCCTGTGCCCCAAATGTCAGGACAGCGTACCGGCGGCTCAGTGAGCCCCGTGATCTTTTCTCCCCGTTCCACCCAGGGCGAGACCTGCCTGCAGGCAAACCAGCCCCAGTAGAGGGCTACCCAGCCAGTACAGCAGGTCCTGGTGCCAGCCATCAGCATCAACCAGTAAAGAGATTTCAAGCTGGTAGCTTGAAAATGTCGTAAGCGATCCCAGAAAGCCTGTGGAGACCAAAAGCCGCAACTCCGGGCGGAAGGATTCATTTCGATAGGTCAGGGCGATGAATACTCCCATGAGAAAACATCCCAAAAGGTTGACCCCCAGGGTTCCAATCGGAAAGGGTTCAACCCCACTGATGGAGATCAGCCATCCCCCCAGATAGTACCGGCTGAGGGCACCGGCAACGGCACCAAGGCTAACGGCAAGGGCAGATTTGAGCCGGGGAAAGGTCATAAAAACAGTGATCCTTAGAGGATTCTAAGAATTAACCGACCACCCATAAAGCTCGGTTAATATCCACTCGTAAGCAGAGTACAAAATTGAACGGCAACACCAGTTCATTGCCCCGGTAGATACAAGATTCGAAAAGGCTGCTCAGGAACGGAATTATTGTCGGACATTTCCCCTCAGCGGATAGGATACTACAGGGCAAATTGAGGCCCCGCTAGACTCCCACCTTGAGAGGGTTGTACGACAGTTCATGAAATAACCTACGGAGACATGGTTATGGTTGCAATTACATCAGTTCAAGCGAGAGAAATCCTCGATTCTCGGGGTAATCCCACTGTTGAAGTCGATGTCACCCTTGAAGATGGCTCGATGGGAAGAGCGGCGGTGCCATCGGGGGCATCCACCGGGATTCGGGAAGCGCTAGAACTTAGAGACGGAGACAAGGCCCGCTACGGCGGTAAGGGAGTCCTGACCGCAGTGGCCAACGTGAACGATGCCATTGCCCCCGCCGTTAAAGGGATGGATGCCACCGAGCAAGCCGCCGTAGACGGCAAAATGCTGGAAATCGACGGCACCGACAATAAGGGCAAACTGGGGGCCAATGCCATTTTGGGCGTATCCATGGCCGTAGCCAGGGCGGCAGCTATGGCGACCAAGACCCCCCTGTACGTTCATCTCGGCAGTGCTGAGTCGGCCCTGCTGCCGGTGCCCTGTTTTAACATCATCAATGGCGGTGCCCATGCTGATAACAGTGTGGACTTTCAGGAGTTCATGATTGCTCCAGTGGGGGCTCCCACCTTCTCCGAGGCACTGCGATACGGGGCTGAGGTCTACCATGCTCTGAAGTCGGTGCTGAAGGATGCGGGCTACGCCACCGGGATCGGTGACGAGGGCGGCTTTGCTCCCGACCTGAAATCCAATGTGGAAGCCATCGAGGTTATCCTTAAGGGCATTGAAAAAGCCGGCTACAGGCCAGGGGATGATGTGGCCATTGCCCTGGATCCGGCAACCAGCGAGCTGTACCAGGAAGACGGCAGCTATCTGTTCTACAAATCCGACAATAGCCGCAAGTCTTCTGAAGAACTGATTGACTTATGGGAAGGCTGGGTCAATCAGTTTCCCATTGTTTCCATCGAAGACGGTCTCGGTGAACAAGACTGGGAAGGTTGGCAGTCTTTAACCCAGCGGCTCGGCTCTCGGATTCAGCTGGTGGGAGATGACGCCTTTGTGACCAATCCGGCCATTATCGCCCAGGCGATTAAAGACGGCGTTGGCAACTCTACTTTGATTAAGGTGAACCAAATCGGTTCCGTCACCGAAACCCTGGAGGCCATCAAAATGTCCCACGATGCGGGCTATACCTGCATGGTCAGCCACCGTTCTGGGGAAACCCCAGACGACTTCATCGCCGACCTGGTGGTCGGGGCCATGACCGGCCAAATTAAGTCTGGGGCACCCTGTCGGGGCGAACGGTTATCCAAATACAACCAGTTGCTGCGCATTGAAGAAGCGCTGGGGAGCAAAGCACAGTATGCTGGTCATGCGGCCTTTAAGAAAAAGTCGCTAGTTGCCTAGCGATTTTGAATGGGGTCGTCTGCTTAGTGTCTACTGCCGTGCTGGTTTGCCGTTAGGCCACTGGCACTGTCAGAGTTAGGTCAGCAGCAGGCTGTCTACCCTACCAATTTGCATCTACCCAACGAAAGCTTCCGTGGCATGGCTACGGGGGCTTTCGTTTTAGGGGGATTGATGGGTGAGGGGGGTGAGAATGGGGGAGGGTGAGGGGGTGAGATAGGGAGAGTTTCCGTAAAGCGGTTTGTCTCTGGTGTAGTTTCCATTACCACTCAATGGAGACGATAGACATGCCCAGACAATATGAATCTATGGAAGCCGATTTTCCGTTACAGTCTCTATATAGTGGCCGAGGTTCGGGGCGGTAGATCAGGGTTGTTATCTTTGGTCATCAGGCAAATGAACCTGATCCAGGGCTAGAAGTGGAGTTTTGCCTTAAAGAAAACCACAGCTTTCGAGCTGGACCTGGTATGAGCTAAGCTCCTTGGGGTAACCCTCTGCAGACGATATGGCTACAAAACCTGAGGTTGCGATCGCCATCCTCCACCAAAACAATACTTTCCTTATGCAGCTGCGGGACGACATCCCCGGCATTGCCTACCCCGGCCACTGGGGCTTTTTTGGGGGGCACCTAGATCCTGGAGAAACTCCTGCCGCAGCGGTCCACAGAGAGCTGCTAGAAGAAATCGGCTATGCTTCCCCCCAACTCGACTTTTTCTGCCGCATGGAGACAGAACAGAGCATTCGCCATGTCTTTCATGGCCCTTTAACGGTTGCAGTTTCGGCCCTGCAGCTGAACGAAGGGTGGGATTTGGGCCTTGCGACCATCGCAGAAATTCAGCGCGGCAAACGGTACTCAGCGAAAGCCAAGCAAGAACGCCCCATGGGTTCACCCCATCAGCAACTCTTGCTGTCGTTTTTAGAAATAACCCGATACAAACAATAGTTGCGGATGTTCTTAAGTAGAGGGAAAAATTTACTTTCCTCGGGGGTCTCTTAAATCTAGCGTTACCGCAGGCGAATTCAGCACAGGTGGAGTTTTGGGTAAGGCATTGCATTCGTAAGGAGCCAGGGAAATAATGCGATCGCACCGTCGCCGCTGAGCCTCTTCAGCCGTGGTGGGCCATCCCCCTCCCTTAGATTGTGGAACTTGATAGAGACAGCCCCCTAAAGGATTTAGAGAGTCTCCATCGAACAGTTCAAAGCGTAGAGAGGAAACCGGCTGCAACAACTGGGCCAATTTCTGCTGTTGCCGGGGCGCAACTGTCCCCAGAGCTGGAGTTATCCAATCCCAAATGTAGGAGCGGACCCGATAGCGAATTCCCGCCACAAACTCACCAGGGTTATCCGTTCGGTGCAGCGGCACCCGTTGGCCATTACACACCAGCATGGGAGCTGCCCATAAGGGCTCAGAAGGTTCTGACCTCCTTAATTTCACCTGCAATCGTTCGGTGGTGTCATCCACCGGTCGCGACGAGCCGCTACCGTCCGTTTCGTTAGCCAGTACGGGCCAGGGCTCTAGGGCATGGCGCAGTTCCAGTTCATAGTCAGCCAGTTGGACCTGCCCATAAATCGGACAGCGAAAATCAAGAAAGGGCTGGAACCACGCGTCTTCAAAGCCATAACCAGCCTGGTTTAAGTCCTGCAAAACCCGGGTCAGATCCGTTTGAATATAGTGGGGCAGCAGAAATTGATCGTGCAGCACCTTACCCCAACGCTTAAAGGGCTGGCAATAGGGCACCTGCCAGAACCAGGCCACACAGGCCCGTACCAACAGCATCTGCAGCAGACGCATTTGGCCATCGGGGGGCATGGCGAACCCGCGTAACTCCAGCAGGCCCAGCCGCTGGGGAAGATTATTGGTCGGGTACAGCTTATCAATACAAAAGGCGGCTCGATGGGCACTGCCGGTGACATCAACCAGCAGGTGGTGCAGCAGGTAATCCACCATTTCCGGGGGGAGCGGCGCATCGGGCTGCAGCAGAGCGAAGGCCATTTCCAGCTGCTCCAGACAGTCAGGGCCAGCCTCGTCAATGCGGGGGCTTTGGCTGGTGGGGCCAACAAACTGACCGGCAAACAGATAGGACAAACTGGGGTGGTGTTGCCAGTAGGTGATAAAGCTCCGCAGCAGATCCGGACGACGCAACAAGGGGCTTTCCTCGGGTCGCCTGGCCCCCAGGGTGATGTGGGCACCCCCCCCGGTATCAATGGAACGACCGTCGCGCTCATATCGCACGGTGCCCAGCCCGCAGTCTACCGCCGCCTGATCTAGCGCCCTGTGCAGGTCCACCAACTCGGCCCAGCTAGCCGCAGGGTGAATATTGACTTCTAACACTCCCGGATCTGGGGTAATTTGGAAGCCCTGAATTCCCTGGTTTAAGGGCGGTCGGTACCCTTCGAGCAAAATTGGCTGCTGGAGGGCACAGGCCACCTGCTCCACTGCCGCCAGCAAATCCACATAGCCCCGCACCGCCATCAGGGGAGGCACAAACACCCGCAGTCGGCCCTGGCGTACCTCAATACACAACGCCACCTGGATCCTATTGTCTGATACCAGATAGGGATGCCTGGCCGCCTGGATCGGGGCATCCTGCAGGGAACCTTGGGCCTCTGCAACCAGTTCTGTCGGGGCTTTAAGCTGCCCCAGGGGCAACCGCATTCCGGCTGGGGTGAGGCCCGGGACTAAAACAACATCCTCCATGGCAGCAGCAAATTTCCAGGAGCAGCTGGCCCATACTCTGCCAGTGGGGATATCGACCGGTAGTATCGGTAACACAAAGCCTACAGGTTGCAGGGTGTCGCCGTCCCGGGCAACCATCGCCGATTCAAAAGATATCCCCAGAACCTCAGTCAACTTTTCTGTAAACGCTTTAGCCGCTTGCCAGGTCAACCCAGCAGTCGGGGATCCCGTCAACCACTCTGGGTGCTGCCACAGGGGAAGACCATCTTCTCGCCAGAAGCACCCCAGCGCCCAACGGGGAAAGGGCTCTGCCGGATAAAGCTTACCCACGCCATTGTGCAATAGGGAACCGACCGGAGCCAGGTCCCGCTGAAGACGCTGGAGAAGTCGTTCGCCCAGCTCTCGCTTGTCATCGCCAAGGGCCTGATAGCGCCACTGCAGCGAGGCCAGATCGGTAGCCGAAACATAGGTCGGCTCTCCCCCCATGGTTAACCCCACCTGCAGCCGTTCTAAATCATCATCAATGGCGTGGCCCAGGGTATTGATAGACTGCCACTCTGCTGCACTAAAAGCACTCATGGTTCGCCGGAAAGATGCCGTTCAGGAGGTCAATGTTCACCTATAATGCCAGGCGAAAGCTGCTGTGGGCAGTTCGTTAGCGAAGTCTACAGAAAGGTTGGGATATCCAGAAATTTGTGACGCCTCTCAAGCCCAGAGCCCCTAAAAACCGCACCCTAACCTTAACCGCTGCAGAGCGTGACAGATACCAGCAACGGCTGGTCACGCTGGATCGACCCGCAACTCTGGCCCAGATCATCAATAAAACCCTGAATCAGTCTCTGGCCGAGGCGCTTCCCCATTTTCCCCCGGCCTCGGTCGATCTGCTCATTCTCGACCCGCCCTACAACCGCAGCAAACGTTACAACCAGCGCACCTTTAGCCAACTGACCGCCAGGGCATATCAGGCCCAGTTCAGGGAGTGGTTATCGCTGGTTATGCCGGTGCTAAAGCCGACTGCAACCGTTTACGTTTGCGCCGACTGGCAGTCTTCGGTTTTGATTCACCCGCTGCTGGAAGAAACATTTTCGGTTCGTAACCGCATTACCTGGGAGCGAGAAAAAGGGCGGGGAGCTAAAACAAACTGGAAAAATAGTTCAGAAGACATCTGGTTTTGCACCTGCTCTAGCGATTACACCTTCAATGTGGATGCGGTTAAGCTCAAGCGCAGGGTGCTGGCCCCCTATCGTAATGCCACCGGAGCCCCTAAGGATTGGGACCAGACCCAGGCGGGCAAATTTCGAGTTACCCATCCCTCTAATTTGTGGACCGATGTCTCCGTTCCCTTCTGGTCTATGCCCGAAAACACCGACCACCCCACCCAAAAACCAGAAAAATTAATGGCCAAGCTGGTTCTGGCCAGCAGCCACCCTGAGGATGTCGTCCTGGATCCCTTTTTGGGCTCTGGCACCACATCGGTGGTAGCCCAAAAACTGGGTCGCCGCTATATCGGGATTGAAATTGATCCAGACTATTGTTGCCTGGCAGAAAAACGCCTGGCCCTGGCAAAGGAGCACCCCCATATTCAGGGCTACGACGGCAGCTACTTCTGGGAACGCAACAGCCACCCCTACCAAGGCCGATCCCCTTCGGGTTAGTCGACGATGGGGCTGCCGTGGTGGTGGGTCATGTACCACTGCCCTGCCATACGTTCAAAGGCATTGGTTGCCATCGACTGCGCCTCCAGACGGCGACCGCTGCTAATTTGCAAAACATGCTCTATCAGCACCACATAGGCCAGATCACCACTGACTTCGAGGGTGAGAATGTCAGTATCTATTTCGAGATAACGGGTGTTCTTGAAGATCAACGCCCAGGAATCGCGGATAGCGGTCCAACCCTTCAGGGCATCCCGTCCTGGGTGCACGCATAAGCACCCCATCCCCTTTGACCAGACGGCCTCCATCGATTCCAGGTCTTTTTTTTCGAAAGCTCGATAAAACGCCTGGTTTGCGGCCAAAATGAGTTCTCGGTCACCCGCCATGGAAGTCCTCACTGATAAGATACAAGGGCTTTGCCTTGTCTCCAGTCTTGAGCATAGCTAACGACAAGGGAGTTCAACCACATCTGGTGCAGGGAGTTTTACCAAACAATGTTGAAACTTGACGGTCTCTGTAAACGCTATGGTTCTAGACCAGTCTTACAAAATCTCAGCCTGACCCTGCAACCGGGAGAAATCTACGGGCTTTTAGGGCCGAATGGGGCAGGCAAAACCACCACCATCAATATCATTTGTGGGTTGCTCAAGGCCGACCAGGGCACCGTTACCATTGCCGGACAACCCGCTGGGGAGGCCACCAAACGGCTCATCGGGATCATGCCCCAGAGCAATCTGCTGTACCCGAGCCTGTCCTGCCAGCACAATATGGCCTTTATCGGGCGGCTGTATGGGCTATCTCGGCAAGACTGCCGGCAGCGCATCCACACCTGTCTGGAAGCCGTCAATTTGCTCCCCCAGGCCACCATGCCCGTTGAGCGATTGAGTGGCGGTATGCAGCGCCGACTCTGCCTGGCCATGACGTTATTACATAAACCCAAGCTCGTCATTCTGGACGAACCCACTACCGGCCTAGACATTGAAGCCCGCCAGGAAGTCTGGCAGCTGATTCGGCAATTTCAGCATATGGGTATTACAGTATTGCTGACCTCCCATTTACTGGATGAGGTAGAACGTCTGTGCCAGCGCATCGGCATTCTTAAGCAGGGCTGCTTGCTGGCCGAGGGTACCCTCGAAGAACTCCGGCGCTATGTTCCCGCCTCAGAGATTGTAACGATACAAACCAATGACCCAGCCTCTGCCATCGCCCGCGCTCGCCAGTATGGCTATGTTGCCCGAGACTATGGACCCGACCTGAATTTTTGGGTGTCAGCGGAGCTGGATCTGAAAACCTTAGTCGAGCAATTCGAGGGGATTCCCCTCGATTCCATTGCCCGTCATCCTGTGCGACTAGAGCATATTTATCTGGAGGTGACCCGGCAACAGACCGAGCCGGGGGAAAATGCGATCGCTGCTGCTGCTGCTGCCAGCTTCCGGGCCGGGGCAACTGCTACAGTTCACGAAGACCGGGGTTCGTCAGAAATCGCAGGGCAATGACTCCAGAGGCGGGCTCTCTTTTCGGGAGGGGCTCTAGATCGGATTGATTCCCATGCAGGCCAGGGGTTCAGCACTTCGAACCGCCTTTGGCACTAGAAATTTGCTATATTTAAATTCAGGGTACAAATTAAACTCAGGTTTACTTCCTGAGATAAAACTCAGCAAGGGTGAAGGTAGCTAAATCCATAGTTAATCCTTGACGCTTCTGAGTCGGCTCAAAGGTTTTAGACCCAGTCCAGCTCTAAATCTATGATTTCTTCTGGGGAACACTCTGTTTCTAGACTTGGACAAAGTTTATTTCTAGTTGTACTTTTATTCAGATATACGTCTTAATAAATTGTTAGTTGTTGGTTAGTTGTTTTTTGATCATTGTTTAATGTTCCGTCTGGGATTCATTAAAACTACTGATCTCGTGCGTTGAGTCAAGCTTTCGGAGATGGATTGAGTGGTGACAACTTCTCCCCCAGTAACCAGTCAAAAATGGGTTACGCTCAGTTTTGTTTCTACTTTATATCTGCATCCAGTGCTGGATTTATTGCTGGCCAATGTTCCTCAGCCATGGCACGCCGAAATACGCCTGGGATTGCAAGAAGCTCTGGTTAATGCCGCAAAGCACGGGAACCGGCTTGACCCAGCCAAAAAAATTGCCGTCAAGCATGCTGCCTCTGGCGGGCACCACTGGTGGGTGATCTCAGACCAGGGAACGGGCTTTAGTCATCCTTGCACCTGCGAAGAAGCCTACACCACAAGCTGCTCTTCCCATCCCGAAGATTGTGGTCGTGGGTTATTTATCCTGTATCAAATTTTTGATGAAGTCAACTGGCACCACGGGGGCCGTGAACTTCATCTCTGTAAAGTTTTGAACCATCACCATCGCTTGCCACTGATCTGCTAGATCTGCTAGGGTTCGCTCCCTGTTCTGGCTCACTGCCCCAATTTTTTTGCAAGAGGGGCATTTTTTTACGGTTTGTGCCAAAATTGGCCTCTAGTCAGAGGGCTTGCGATCGCACCCGGAGGGGAGAATATCTCCGCCTTAAATGCCGCATCGACGTCTTCCCTGTGGTGGAAAGCGTTCTGTGTCGGGTTAAACCGGGTTAGCGTGTTCCAGTGAAATCACCATCCCGAGGCTCAAGGCATTTCAAGGCGATCAGCCACTACACGGAAATGGTGAGTCCTGACTAGGGCAACAGTTTCGATGGAATACTCTAAAGGTCCCGTTTTGTTAAGCGATGGCTCTATTGGCAGCGCTGGCGGGTGCGATTGGGCAATCTACAGTCAAGTTCACTGGATTGTTGAGGTACGAAATCGTGAGAAGCCGCCAGATGTTCAGGGTTTTGCCCATCAGCCTGCTGGGCGTTGTCACTGCAAGCATGGGCTTTCCGGTGAATTTTTCTTACCCGGGAAAATTTCCCTCCGGGCTGACCGCCGCCGCCGCTGACGTATCCCTTCAACCCACGCCCCTGCACCGGGCAGAAACCTGGTCTGTGCCAGGCCCTGCATCGGGCGTCCAGGCTCCGCCTGCGCCCCCACCCCACAGCATCCCGCGGCTGGCTCAAACCACTGCCCATCTCTGGCAAGACGGGGGGGCCAGGGGAACGCCCGGTCAACCCAGTACCGTTCCCGAAAACTCCCGCCCAGGGCGACGCCCCGATGATCCCCTCAATTTTCCCAGGCGAAGACAACGCTCCCAGCCGCATCTCTCGCCTCGAAACCAATCCCAGGTCGCACCGCTTGACCCGGCAGACACCGTTGCTCCGGCTGTAATTGAGCTGAGCCCGACACCCGGCCATTTAAACCCGGTACTATCCCATGCCATGGAGCAGCAGTTGCGCAATCTGATCGGGCGGTTTGAGAGCGCTCTGCTGCTAACCCACTCCCTTGACAGCCCAACCACCCTTAACCTGAGAGATGTCGATCCTGACCTGACCGCCACCGAGAAGGAAACCTCACACACCACCGACCCAACGGCCACTGGGTTAGCCGATGCAGAACTACCTCTGGCCCTCCGTCAGGCTCGCGATCTGCTCAACAATTGGGACACACTGTTAGCCAGTGGCCAGCATACGGAGGCCCAGGAACGCTGGGTTCAGGCCCGAAATCACCTGTGGGAACATATGCCCGCCGAGCGCCCGTTTGCCGAGGCGGGTATCCGCGCCATCTGGTTAGACCGAGGCACCATTGTTGCAGCTCAATCCCCCGAGGGCTTAGAGCAGATCTTCGACCAATTGGCAGCGGCAGGAATTAATACCGTCTTTTTAGAAACGGTGAATGCGGGCTACCCCATCTATCCCAGCCGGGTAGCTCCCCAGCAAAATCCGCTCATCGGCCCTTGGGATCCCTTAGCAACCGCCATAGACCTGGCCCACGCCCGGGGCATGACTCTGCACGCCTGGGTGTGGGTTTTTGCCGCTGGCAACCAGCGCCACAATCGCATTCTTAACCTGCCTGAGCATGACCCGGGTCCAGTGTTGTCGGGCAACCCCGACTGGGCTGGCTACGACAACTTTGGCAACCCCATCCCCCCGGGTCAGGACAAACCCTTTCTTGACCCGGCCAATCCTGAGGTCCGCAGCTACCTGACCCGGCTCATGACCGAAATCGTCACCGAATACGACGTAGATGGGCTGCAGCTTGACTATATTCGGTATCCGTTTCAGGACCCCAGCGCCAACCGCACCTACGGCTATGGAGAAGTGGCCCGCTGGCGGTTCCGCAGTAATACCGGGGTGGACCCGATGGATCTGAGGCCCTGGCCCGACCCCGGTTTATCGCCTCAACAACAAGCCCAACAGCGGTTGCTCTGGGAACAATGGACTGAATTTCGCATTCAACAGGTCAATTCCTTTGTTGAAAACCTGTCTCAAACCCTGCGACGGCATCGCCCTGACTTGATTTTATCGGCTGCGGTATTCGCTAAGCCTGAGCACGAGCGGCTGCAAAAAATTCAGCAAGACTGGGGCACCTGGGCCCGTAATGGCGACATCGATTGGGTCGTGCTGATGAGCTACGCCCAGGACACCAGCCGGTTTGAACAACTCATTACGCCCTGGCTGGTGGAAGAAGATTTTGGCAACAGCCTGGTCATCCCCGGCATTCGGGTCTTAGATCTGTCCCACCTGGCGGTGATGGATCAGCTCCATGTGACCCGTGACTTACCGACACCAGGGTATGCTCTGTTTGCTACCGCTGACTTACAGACAGAGCTGACCACGTTCCTGGAGCAAACCCAGGGAGCAACAGCAACCCAGCATCCGTCTACTTTTCAAATCGCCTTTTCCCGATACCAGAGTCTGCAGCGGGAGTGGTCCTGGCTGCTCTCCCACAACAAACTGTGGATGAGCCAGGACCAGCTGGCTCGATGGGTCGAACAGGTCAACCAGCTCGAGACCGACTTCCAATCCCTGACGGTTGACCCGTCTCGACGGAACCTCGAGGCCGTGCAGCGAGGTTTGAGACAGGTCAGGGAACATCTGAACGGTACAGTGCTGATTGAATCGGTCAACAGCAGCTATCGGGAACGGGCCTGGCAGCATCGTCTGGTCGCGATTGACCGACTGCTAAGCTATGGTGAGCACAGTGAATTCAGAAACTTTTGAGCCATCCCCAGCCCAGCGGCTTGCCTGGGGATGGCTAACGATTTCAGCATAGACTGGGTCCTCAACCCTGCCAAGTCCAGAAGCGGCGTTTTACTTTAGGAATGAAAATTCTATCAGGTGGGATAGCCGTCTCGGCTGTCTAAGGCAGGCAATGGGCCGGCCAGGCGCTGGATCTGGTTCAATGCTGATTCCTTGGCAAGGCTGATTCCTTAAGGAGCACGACAGGTCCCGAGCTGGACCTGGTATATGGTTAAGCCAATTCCCCCCCTTTATGCCTGACCAGACCCCACCACCATCTGAACGCAATATCTGGCTCGACGAACTGCAGGCTATTTTGCAAGGAGCTTCTGGCGGTTTTTTATTTGGCATTCCTCTGCTTTACACGGTTGAGGTCTGGTCCATTGGAGCAGCCACAGAACCCTGGTGGCTTTTAACCGTGTTAGCGGTCAATCTGCTTGTGGTATGGCTGCTCACCCAGGTAGAGGGATTTCGCAAATCTCTTAGCCTCAATCCTCTAGAAGCCATCCTGGAAAGCTTTGAAGCTATTGGCATTGGGGTGATCTGTGCGGCGCTTGCGCTCATTGTGCTGCAGCGCATTACCCTGGCGACTCCCCTTTCCGAAGCACTGGGCAAGCTGGTGTTTGAAGGGTTTCCCTTTTCGCTGGGGGTGGCCCTGGCCCGGTCTACCCTGAGCAACAATGCTTTGCGCATTCGTCGCCGGGTAATGCTGCCCCGTTCATCTTCATCCCCAACCCTGGCCAACCTGAGGGATGCCCTGGTCGATTTTGACGCAACGCTAATCGGTGCCGTCCTGATTGCCTTTAGCATTGCTCCCACCGAAGAGGTGCCGCTGATTGCGGCTTCTCTGCCCTCTCTGTGGCTGCTGCTGGTGATGGGGGCTTCTCTGGGACTGTCGTACATTATTGTGTTTGCCTCGGGCTTTGCCGACCGGGCCGAGCGCCAACAGCGGGGGCTGCTGCTCAGCTCTGGCACCGAAACCCTAGTTGCCTATCTGATCGCCCTGCTGGCCTCGGTGACCATGCTGGTGCTGTTTCGCCAGCTGCACCCCGGCGATCCCTGGCAAGAATGGCTGAGAGATACTTTGGTTCTGGGTTTGCCCGCTTCTGTTGGGGGCGCTGCGGGTCGTATTCTGGTATAAGGGCAAATCAGCAATGGCCCCATCAGGTAGGGCACCAGTCACCAAAGGTGACCAACCATGACTCGCCAGATGATGGTCCCAGTTGTAGCCTGAAATCAGGACCACGTACCGGCGAACCCTGGCTGAGACTGCTATCGGAAAGGATAACCAAAGACCGGCATGGGCGAGAAGAATCATCAGCAACAGAGCACCGCGACCAAAACCCTCCCTCAATCTCCCCGACGGTCTCTGGCAGAGTGGATCACGCTGTTAATCTCAACCACCATCCTGGCGCTGCTGGTCGGGTTAATTCTGTATGACTGGCAGGTCAACCAAACCCGTCCGCCAGCCTTTGAAATCACCATTGCGAATGAAGTGCGCGTCACCGATAGGCGCTACTATTTACCTTTTGCCATTACTAATACCGGAGGACGCATTGCTCGCACAGTACAGGTTGTGGCCGAGCTGCACTTTCCCGGCATAGCAGACGAAGTGGCTGAGCAGCAGATAGATTTCCTGTCTGGCCATGAGCGCAAACAGGGCAGTTTTGTCTTTACCCACAATCCCCTTGAGGGGGACCTGATGGTACGGGTGGCAAGTTACCGGTTGCCTTAGTTGGCCATCAAAAAGTTTGTCCCCAATGCAGACTTGTCATAGCTTGGCGGTAGCCAATGGCCCCAAATCGCCCTTAAGCTGCTGGATGGTTGCTGCCCTGGACCATGCTTAATCAGAATTAGCGGAGGGATGTCTTGTGCTGGGCTATGGATTGGTACTGCTGGCGGGGTTGTGTTTCACCCTGCAGAATGTGATCGTGCGGGTGCTGTTCAATCAGGTTGACCTGTTTGGAAGGTTGTCGACCGGAGGGTTTGTAGCAGCCAACTTACCCAACTCCTTTTTGCTGTTGTTTATGCGCACTGCGGTAGGGGTGCCCCTGATGGCAATTCTGCTACCCACCCTATACCCCAAGACCTGGAGCGATATCCGCCAACTTGGCCACCGTTCCCAGCGGCCCCAGCTCAAGTTAGCCCTGGCTGGGGGACTGCTGATGTTTCTCTATCTGGCGTTGCTCTATGTGGCTATCGGCCAAATCGCAACGGGCATTGCCCTGACCCTGTTCTTTACCTTTCCGGTGTTCACCGCTCTGTTTTCCTGGATCTGGTTTGGCACCCCTCCCAGCTGGTTCCAGGGGGGAATTATGGTGCTGATTTTTCTGGGGAGCTGGCTCACCCTACCCCATCAAGCCTCAGCCACGGTAGAGAGCTGGCTGGGGGTAATCTTCGGGTTGGCCTCTGGGGTTACCTATGCCCTGTATACGGTGGTTGCCCAAAAGAGCTTTGAGCATTTTCATCCTGTTCCCTTCACCTGGATTAGCTTTGCCTCAACCCTGGTGTTGTCGGCGTTTAGTTTGCTGGTCTGGCATGGCCAGATGGAATCCCTACCCTGGACGGCCCTGTGGATTGGGGGACTGTTGTCTGCGATTTCCACCTTCGCTGGCCATATGCTCAACAACCTCGGTATTCGCCTGGTGGGGGCTACCGCCGCGGCGTTGTTAGGGGCGGCAAATCCGGCCTTCACCGCCCTCTTTGCCTGGATTAGCCTCCAGGAACAGCTATCTACCCTGCAAATCATGGGCATTGGGCTGGTGGTGACCAGCGTAGCCGCCCTCAGTACTCGTAAACCAGCGAAACCTTAGCCCCCAGGCCCATTAATAGCTGACGACAACCTGCTGCTGGTCTTGAGGCAGTGGTTCCACCACAAGTTCCTCTACAACACCAAAATCCACTGTCGGTAAGACTTCCTGATCTTCCGGATCCTCCAGAGGCAGATCAGATGCAGAGCCAACCAGTTGCCGTTGCCAGGCCAGCAGATGTTTATTCCCCAGCCGCTCGGTCTGACCAAGCTGGCGCAGATGCTGCTCATACAGAGAAATTGCCTCCTGCATCTGGTCCAGGTGAATGCGCCCTAACCCGCTCAGCAGACTCAAATCGGCCTGTTTCACCGTACCCAGCCCCCAGCGCTGACACAGCAAATTCACCAGCAGACAGGCCCTGCGAATCGGGTCAAAGTCTTGCAATATTCTGCTTAAAATAGATAAGCCCATGATGCGATTGTGCAGAGACCGTTGCCGGGCCTGAGATGACGACAACTCGCACAGTTCTACGGTCCCTACCGCATAAATTCCTTGACAGTGAAAGTGTCGGGGCCAGATTAAACGACTACCGGGACCAATCAAATCACTGTAGTGATGGTTCACCAAGATCAGCCCACCTCGACTCTGGGAAGTAACCGCCAGCGGTTGGGTTGATTGCTCCATCAGAGCAAGGACTCGATCTAGGTGATTGACGTTAGCAGACAGCTCTAGCATACCTAAACTCACTGACTGGCCATAATCCCACTGAACACTAGCCGATCCAAAATGCCAGTATAGGGGGATACATTTATTTTTCCTAACCCCCCAACTTTTCCGTATTTACACCGAAAAACTTGTATAAAAATTTACATTCTCCTGTGGGGGGATATTGATTCTATGAATAACTCATTTCGCCCTGCTGGCAGTGGTTTTGCCAGACCACCTGCCCAGCGATGGTTAGTCCAAATCTGTCAGCACCGCACCTGTCAAAGGCACCGGTCTCAGGAGGTACTCGCCAGTTTCCAAGGCCACCAATCTAGCCAGATTCTGGTAGCAGAAAGTGGCTGTATGGGGCAGTGTAGCTCTGGGCCTACCGTTCGTATCATGCCAGACAATACCTGGTATTGCAGAGTACAACCCGAAGATGTAGACACCATCGTCAACCAACACCTCAAGGCAGGCCACCGGGTCACTGAGCGCCTGCATCCCCGTTTTCATCCCTGTCCCGAAAGCTAAATCGGTAAGTTTGGCTTAGCTACCGGGAGCAAAGGGTCAGGTGGCTACCGGCTGCTTCGTTTCAAACATCAGCTTAGCCCGCCGGAAGGCCTCCGGAATTTCTACCGGGTAGTTCCCGGTAAAACAGGCTGAGCAGAAGCTGGCAGGATCCTGCTGGGTCGCCAACATCATACCTTCCCAACTCAAATAGGCCAGGGAATCGACCCCAATCTGCTGGGAAATTTCCGCCTGAGTTTTAGTCGCGGCAATGAGTTGGTCCTGATTGTCGGTATCAATACCGAAGAAGCAGGGATGGGTCACCGGCGGCGACGAAATCCGCATGTGGACTTCAACCGCTCCGGCATCTCTCAGTGCCTGCACAATCTTGCGGCTGGTGGTACCCCGCACAATTGAATCATCTACGATCAGTACCCGCTTGCCATCCAGGACGTCTTTCAAGGGGTTGAGCTTCATCCGAATCCCCACCTCTCGCATGGATTGGGTTGGCTGAATAAAGGTACGGCCCACGTAGCGGTTTTTAATCAGTCCCTCAGCATAGGGAATACCAGACTGCTGAGAGAAGCCGATGGCTGCCGGCACTCCAGAGTCAGGCACCGCCATAATCAGATCAACATCAGCGGGGGCTTCTTTCGCCAGCTGGTGTCCCAAACGTCGCCGGTAGCTGTAGAGGCTTTCCCCGTTCACAATACTATCGGGACGGGAAAAGTAGATCATTTCAAATACGCACAGCTTGCGCTGGGTCTGGTCGGCCCACTGATAGGAAGAAATGCCTCGCTCCGTAATCCACACCAGTTCCCCCGGTAGAATGTCCCGCAGGTAGGTTGCCCCAATAATGTCGAGGGCACAGGTCTCAGAAGCCAGCACATAGTGGGCCGGTGCCCCTTCCGCAGGCGCTTCGGCATCTAATACTCCCAGCACCAGAGGCCGAATCCCCTGGGGGTCGCGGGCTCCTAAAATACCTTCAGGAGTACCAATAACTAAGCTAAAGGCTCCTTCACAGCGGCTGAAGGCTTGCTCAGCCCCATTGACCCAGTCATAACCATCGTTCACCGCCTCTGCCAGAGCAAAGGCAATCATTTCCGAATCGGTGGTGGTAATCAGGTCATGGTCTCGCTCCAGAAGTTCTTCCCGCAGGATAGGAGCATTCACCAGATTGCCGTTGTGGGCCAGGGCCAGATCTCCTAACCGAGTAGGCACCACCGCCGGCTGGGCGTTGCAGACCCGGCTAGACCCGGTGGTGGAATAGCGGGTGTGCCCTACCGCAATATGCCCTGGCAGGGTGGTTAAAATATGGTCGTCAAACACCTGGGAAACCAGGCCCATGTGTTTGTAGGAGTGGCTCTCACTCTCTTCAAAGGTGGTGATTCCGGCGGATTCCTGGCCTCGATGCTGCAGAGCAAACAACCCAAAATAGGCCAGCCGAGCGACATCTTCACCAGGGGCATAGAGGCCAAAAACACCGCAGGCTTCTTCGGGTTTATCGGGGCGCTCACGGGAGCGGTCAGGGGGAGCATTATCACCCCAAGAACTAAAGTTGGCCGAGGCTTCAGATGGCAACGTCATCGGTTATGTTGGGTGGCTTCAGTGAATGGCAGAGGAAAGAACGGCGACCGGTGAGCCCACCAGTGGGAGCAAATAATGACCAGACATAGAGTGATCCTCCATTCTGCTGAACCCACGACGGACCTTACCATGCCCCAGGAAATAAGAACAAATTCACGTTCCATCATAGGAGGTGAAACCTGGAAACGGCATCCGACTTCTTTCAGGAGGTGAATTCTTTGTTAACAGTTTCTTAACAGCTACCTAAATCATATCACCGACACCACTCTGATCTGAAAAAGGCTGGCAGCACTCTGATCTCAAGGGTTGGTTAAACGATGCTCCAGGGCAAAGCTCCAGGTCTCATCCATGTCCGCCAGGGAAACCGAGAGGAGGGGACTCTCTTCTACGGTCACCAGCGTCAGGGGGTCTGCATGGGTCTGCACGGTGCCAATGGCTTCCCAATTGTCGGCCAGATGCTCTGCTAAATAGGTTTCCCATGGTCCCCTCTGCGCAGGCGATACCGATACCAGAATGCGGGCGCCCCCCTCACCAAACAGTACCTGGTCCCAGCGATGGTCACCGTCTGCGGCGAGGGGCAGGCAAATGGTCGCGCCCAAGTTACCGCCGAGGCAAGCTTCTGCCAGCGCCACCGTGAGCCCACCCTCAGCACAGTCATGGGCAGAGCGCACCCACCCCTGCTGAATGCCTTCCCGGCAGACCCGCTGCACTCGCTGTTCCAGGTCCATATCCACCTGGGGGGGATGCCCGGTCACCTGCTGATGGAGGGTTGCCAAATATTCTGAACCCCCCAGGGTCACCAGTAAACGTCCCTCGACCTGAGCTGTAGCCGTTTGCCCTACGGCAATGCCCAGCAAGTAAACAATGTCACCCGGTTGCTGCCAGCCCTGGCCCACCGTTTTTGTCAGATCGTCTATGCGACCCACCATGCCCACCACCGGGGTAGGGTAAATTGGTTGGGGATTGCCCTGGCTATCCAGAGTTTCGTTGTAGAGGGAGACATTGCCGCCAGTTACGGGGGTTTCAAAGAAGCGGCAGGCGTCTGCCAAACCTCGACAGGCCTGGGCCAACTGCCAGTAGCCAATGGGTTTTTCGGGGCTACCAAAATTGAGGTTATCCGTTACCGCCAAAGGAGTTGCCCCCACACAACTTAAATTGCGCGCCGCTTCGGCCACCGCCGCTTTGGCTCCCTCGTAGGGGTTGAGATACACATAACGGGCATTGCAGTCTACCGTCGCTGCTAGCCCCCGCTGAGCCTGGGTGGGAGCATGGCCCGGAACTGCCTCCTGGGGACGCAGGCGAATGACCGCCGCATCTGCCCCGCCGGGGCAAAGCACCGTATTGTTTTGGACTTGGTGATCGTACTGCCGGTAAATCCACTGCTTAGAGGCAATGGTGGGGTGGGCCAGTAGTCGCATCAAAGCTCCATGCCAGTTGATGCTTTCGCCGGCCCTGGTGGTCAAGCCAGAGGCACTGCAGGGCGGCAGTTGCGCTTCGGTCCAGGCCCAGGCTGTTTGAGCATACTCTGGCGGTTCAGGCAGCAACTCTCGGTGATAAATTGGAGTATTTTCAGCCAGGGCCAGGGCGGGAATCTCCGCCGCCGTTTGCCCCTGAAACAGAATCCGCACGATGGGCTCCTGAATGACCTGCCCTGCCACCACGGCGTGCAAACCCCAGCGTTCAAAAATCCTCAGAATTTCCGGCTCACGGCCCTTTTCGACCACAAACAGCATCCGTTCCTGGGACTCGGACAGAAGATATTCGTAGGGCACCATACCCGCCTCTCGGACCGGAATCAAATCCAGGTCGAGTTCTATCCCCACCCCTCCCTTAGCGGCCATTTCCGCCGTTGAACAGGTAATGCCAGCGGCCCCCATGTCCTGGGCGGCTACGATACCGCCTGTCTTAAAAGCTTCCAGACAGGCCTCCAACAGGGACTTTTCCAGAAATGGGTCCCCGACCTGCACAGCGGGGCGGTCGGCTTCCGACTCATCGCTGAGTTCAGCACTGGCAAAGCTGGCTCCCCCCATGCCGTCGCGCCCGGTGGTTGAACCGACATAAACGACCGGGTTACCCAAGCCCGCTGCGCCGGATTTCACAATTTCCGGAGTTTCCATCAGGCCAATGGCCATGGCATTCACCAGGGGGTTGCCATTATAGGCGGCATCAAAATAGACCTCCCCGCCTACGGTGGGTACGCCAAAACAGTTGCCGTAATGGGCAATGCCGGCGACGACCTCCTGGCACAGGCGGCGAGTACGACCATCTTTTAAGTCACCAAACCGCAGGGAATTCAGCACCGCCATAGGACGAGCCCCCATGGTAAAAATATCCCGTAAGATACCTCCAACTCCGGTGGCGGCTCCCTGAAAGGGTTCCACTGCCGAAGGATGGTTGTGGGACTCAATTTTGAACGCCACCCGCAATCCGTCCCCAGCATCCACCACACCGGCATTTTCTCCCGGTCCCACCAGAACGTGCGGCCCCTCGGTAGGGAATTGCTTCAGCAGGGGCCGAGAGTTTTTGTAGCAGCAGTGCTCTGACCACATCACCCCAAACATTCCTAACTCGGCTTGGTTAGGGTGACGACCGAGGCGCTCTACAATCTCGTCGTATTCTTGGGGCTGAATGCCCTCAGCGGCAATTTGCTCGGGGGAAAAGGGCGCGCTGGATGTGGCCGTCATACTGCATCGTGGGTGCACTGCCCCATGATCTTAGCTCTAACCGACCCGGTCTAGAAATTAACCCTCTATACCAGTTGCCTGAGTCAGGGCTAGCCATGGGAGTAGGAGAGCCAGGCAGTAAGGACCTGGGGAGGCAGGGGAGCGAGAGGGGTCGTCCAAAGCGTGATAAGTTCTGCAACATCCACAAGCGGAGAAGCAGGGGAGCATGGGGGCCAGGAAGCCATACAGGTTGCCCAACTTATGCACCGGAATAGTAGCCGCAATTCCGAGCATGGGGATAAAGGGTGGCGGCAGATCATTCAGCCAATGATTTCGTGGCCATGCAAGTTCTCCCCGCCGAATGAAAGTAACCGACTCGCGGGTCAGGTAACTGTTACGACGACTTTTTTAGGGTGACGGCTTTTTTAGACCGAAGGCGACCTTTCCCGCAGGAACCGTCGCAAATCGACGAAACTAGCCCCATGGGTCATGATCGGGATTTCATAGCCTTTCATAGTTACGGGGTAACGGTGGAAGAAGGCTTGATCGGGACCAACGGTCTTCAGGGAGGCATAGGTAGCTTCGCCGACGGCAATGTCTAACCCAAGCTCTTTAGTGGATGACTCAAACCGGAAGGCCGCATTCACCGTATCGCCAATGGCGGTGTAATCAGGGCGGTCCCCGGTGCCTGTATTACCCACCATGGCGTAGCCGGTATTCACCCCGGCCCCAATGCGCAGGGGAAACGGTAGAGGAAACTGCTCATGTAGCTGACTGGTCATTTCAGCCAGGGTATTGACCGCCCGCATCATGCGCATCATATCGTCAGGGGTAGCCCCCTCGGCCCCGTGAACCCAGACGGCCATTACGGCATCACCAATGTACTTGTCGACCCAGCTGCCGTGCTCGCTGATAATTTCCCCAGCCCGCTTAAACCAGGTGCCAATCGCTTCGGACAAAACCTTTTCGTCAGTTTGTCGGGTCAGTACCGTAAAGTCGCGAATATCGGCCACCAGTACAGAAATCAAACGGCGGACGTGGAGGGTTGCCGTTGCTGTAATGTCTTGAGGCTGCAAACCGTCACTACCGATGGGGTTACTTTCAACGACATCGTCGCCGGGACAGAAAAATCCGAGTTCAGTCTGGCCAAAGGTTAGCGCGTCACCATCTTGCAGGGTCACAGGTACACAAACGCGCCGACCATTTACAAAAGTGCCATTACGACTACCTAAATCAATGAGATAAAAGTTGCCATTCTCAATACACTGCAACAGAGCATGGTGGCGAGAGATCCAGCGATCAGGCAGAACAAAGTTATTGTCGTCGCCACGGCCAATGGTCCAGCAGTGACTCCCCAACAACGACAAATGCCGTTCGCCAGCTTCGGTCTTTAAGAGCAGGTAAGGGGTAGAAGATGAAGTCACGACGGATCAACGAAACGACATTGACCACAGCATTGCCAGCCAATCAACCGGGCCGGCAAGTGTTTAATCAAAAGTAGTGTGCTTTAAAGACGAGATCAAGGACGACCCTGAAACTACTGATTGAGCAAGTATGGTAAAGCATAATTAAGATCTACCAGATATTAACTTAAACGAACAAACTATTCAGAATCAGGACAAATTCCTAAATTGATGATTTAACTTTACCCAAGTCCAGAAGGGGAGTTTTGCCTTAGAGAAAACCACAGGTTTCGAGCTGGACTGGGTATAAACTTTATCCCAGTCCAGAAGGGAGTCAGTAGCGCTCTATTTTAGTAATGATGTCGAGCTGGAATCCTTTAGCAGTAGGCATTTAAGTATTTGAGATCATTAACTTTGAGGCACTACCGTGGAGTTTTCTCCCTAGAGAAAACTACAGGTTTCGAGCTGGACTGGGCATAAATCTTGTCCAAGTCCAGAAGGGGAGTTTTACCTCAGGGAAAACTACAGGTTTCGAGCTGGACTTGGTCTCAGTACCTCAACAGAATTTAAGGAATGTCAGGCCAGAACAGCTGTTAAAAAGAATAGTCCATCAACAATCAAAGTACTGAAAACAGCACCTCCGAAAGCCCACCAGGCGAGTTGCCGAGACGTGCCAATAGAAACGAAGGTAGCTACCAGCAGAAACACAACCAGAACCGTAGCGCGACCTGCAGCGGCGCTCGTTTCTAGGGAATTGGTCGTCGCCCGGAGCACAATTTGCACAAAGTCTGGGTCAACCCACATCAGCTGCCGCCAATTGGGAAAGAGATGCATCCAATTAATATAGAGATCTGTCACTGCGGTGCCAAGCAATGACCCCAGAAAAAAGTAGCTGCCGACCCGGCCCCAGTTGTAGCGCAGACACAGGACTGCAATGGGCAACCCTAGAGCTTCTATAGGTAAATGTACAACCGGTTCCCAGCGAAACCAGCCCCAGTAAATAGAGCCCGTTAGCCAGATCCAGGCAAATCCGATAATCATATCTCCCCAGAGCTGCCAGCGGGGACGCTGCAACAGCCACCAGCCCAGCCCCAGCCAGGCGGGGGTCAGGCCCAAACTCACCCAGGGGAAGTACCGCACCAGGGGTGCCTGAACAAAAACCGGCAGAATTACCAGGGCTAAAGCAACGAGAAACACCTGGATTTGGGGCACTGACTCATGCACCCACAGCTGTACTGTGGATACCAGGGAAAGCTCATCCTTATTAGAATTAGCGGTATAAGAAGGACTCAATGGAATTCTGAGAGTTAAGTTAATCATTATTAACATAACACGGGCTTTATGCCCCTGGGGGGCATCTTGTCAGTGCATCTTCAAGCTACGGTTGCTTTACGGTTTAGCCGCAGGGCTATTAAGCCTACACAAAGACTTAAGATATGGCTTTCAACGGTCTACCGTGGAGCTTACAATACCGGGCAAACCCCCTGTCACAATGGTTGAGCTCCTGGCCGGTGGGTCAATCGGTAGTTTTGGCGATCTGGGCTCACAGGGCATAACAGTTCCGACGGGTTGACGTTTCTAAACTAGAGACAATCAGGGCCAGCCGGGGGGATGATAGATGTTCAAGCTTATAGTTCTGTATATTGTTAACGCTTTACCCAATGACCATGGTCTTATCGCAATCGGTGTATGAACTGGCCCAGGCAACCAGTGCTGAAGGAGCCAGCGGACTGGAGAACATGAATCTATTTCGAGCGATTGTGGTTGGCATTGTGCAGGGGTTAACGGAATTCTTGCCAATCAGCAGCACAGCCCACGTCAAAGTAGTGCCCGTCGTGCTTGGATGGGGAGATCCGGGGGTGGCATTTACAGCGGTGATTCAGCTGGGCAGCATTGCCGCTATTCTCTGGTACTTCTGGGATGATTTACGCCAGGTTACAACCGGCATGGTCAATGCTCTTCGAGCCGGAAAGTACGACTCTACAGACTTTCGACTGGGGTTAGGCATTTTACTCGGCACCATTCCCATCGTGGTCTGCGGATTAGCTGTTAAGGTATTGATTCCTGACTTTGACAATTCTCCAATTCGCAATAGCTCCACCATTGCCATTGTGTCTATTGTGATGGCTCTGCTCCTGGCCGGGGCAGAAGTGGTGGGCCAGCGGCAACGATCGTTCGATGCCCTCACGATGAAGGATGGCATCACCATGGGATTGGCCCAGGCGTTAGCGCTGATTCCCGGCGTATCGCGCTCGGGTTCTACCCTCACGGCGGGTCTGTTTATGGGGTTGGAAAGGTCTACCGCGGCCCGGTTTTCGTTTTTGCTGGGCATTCCGGCCATTACCCTGGCTGGCCTGGTAGAGCTCAAAGGGTTACTGGATGGAGGCATAGGATCAGTTGAATTGATTCCCTTAATTGGGGGTCTGATTGCCGCCGTAGTGTCTTCCTACCTGGCTATTTTCTGGCTGATTCGTTTCCTGCAACAACACAGTACCTGGGTGTTTGTGTGGTACAGGCTGGCTTTTGGGGTGGCCATTTTGCTGGCCATTGCCACTGGCCGCATGGAAAACCTTTAGGCCAAACTCACCCAGAACTATGCCAGGCCAAAGGCCGCGGGCATTCCGGTCAAGCCAGACCAGGCCCTTAAGTCAACCCCGAAGTTAGGGGTTGATTTCTTCTGTCGGCATCACCTAAGCAGAGACTAAGATGGAAAGGAGCTTTCATCGGATTAAAGGTTAATGGCAAGTCAGGCGGTGCGGCCAGCGCGAATTACTGGTGTGGAGGCAGGGTCTATTGCCGAGGAGATTGGCTTTGAGCCGGGGGATGCCCTGGTCTCTATCAATGGTGAATGCCCTCGAGATTTGATTGACTATCGCTTTCTCTGTGCTGACGCCTACCTGGATTTGGAAGTGCTGGATGCCCAGGGCACCATTCACCATGTGTCAATTGAGAAAGAGATTGATGACGAGCTGGGGCTGGAGTTTGAAACAGCTTTGTTTGACGGCTTAATTCAGTGCAACAACCGCTGCCCCTTTTGCTTCATCGATCAGCAGCCGCCAGGCAAGCGCGGCACGCTCTATTTTAAAGACGACGACTATCGCCTCAGTTTTCTCTATGGCAGCTATTTAACCCTGACTAACCTTTTGCCCAGCGAATGGCAGCGCATTGAGCGGCTGCGGTTATCGCCGTTATATGTGTCTGTTCATGCGACTGAACCGGAGGTGCGATCGCGCTTACTCAAAAACCCCCGCGCCGGCCAATTGCTTGATCAGCTGGCCTGGTTTCAGGAAAGACGGTTGCAAATTCACGCTCAGGTCGTGGTGTGCCCCGGCATCAACGATGGTCCCCACCTGGAGCGCACCCTGCAGGATCTGGCCCAGTTCCACCAGGGCGACGTACCGGCAGTTACCTCGGCAGCCGTTGTGCCGGTGGGGCTAACTCGCTTTCGCCCTCAAGATGACGAGTTAGTACCGGTCACCCCGGCAAAGGCTCGGGAAGTGATTGCCCAGGTGCAGCACCTGCAGCAGGAATTTTTACATCGCTTCAACACCCGCTTTGCCTGGCTGGCCGATGAATGGTTTCTCATTGCCCAGCAAATGGTTCCCCCCGCAGCGCACTACGAAGACTATCCACAGCTAGGGAACGGGGTGGGTTCAATTCGCCAGTTTTTGAAACGGTTTGAGGCGTCAGCCCAGACCTACCTTCCCCCCAGGGTGGAGCCAGACCGGCAATACACCTGGGTGGTAGGCAATGCCGTAGAACATGCCTTCCAGCCAGTGGTGGAGCGTTTGAACCAGGTTGAGGGCCTAATGGTTACCATGGCTGCCCTGGCCAGCGATTACTGGGGGCGCGACATCACCGTTACGGGTCTGTTAACCGGCCATGATTTACTCAAAGAGTTGCAGGACCGCCCCCTGGGGGATGCGCTATTGCTCCCCTCGGTCATGCTCAAACCCAGCGATACAGGCGACCTGGCCCAAACCCTGTTTTTGGATGACATGAGTGTTACAGAGGTTAGCGCTCAACTTAACTGCCCGATTATTCCTGTAGATGACACCGACGCCCTGGTGCAGCAGTGTTGTGCCCCACCGTTGCAGAGTCGGTCGGCATCTTTACAGCCCGCCACTGGCTACTGGGTACCGTCTTAGGCCATGCTAAGGGGGCAGATAGGTTGGTTCAGCTGACGATTCACGGCCTTCAGTCACATTTCTCGTTTCTTACCTCGAGGTTGATTAACAGCCTTTGGCGTATGAATTTTTCCTCCGGGCGCGAAAGTCAGCCCAGATCTGGTTATGCTTAGGAACTGAAGTGAACAATCTTCAATTTTCGCCATATTCGAGTTAGAGTATCCCAGCGAAATAATCATCCAGCCGCTCAAGGGCAATTCCAAGCTATTCGCCCTTACGAGGGCATGGCGAGCCCGATATCTGGATAATTTCGATGGGATGCTCTTAGGCGTTGCTTCGTCCGTGTCCCTTGCTGATAGCTCATGGTGCTTATGCGTGATTTTCGTCGCTGCTGTTTTATCATGCCCCTCGGCTTAGCAGCTTCGCTGACCTGTACCCCCCTCTCGATTGCTTCGGCATCGGAACTTTCAGCCTCCAATAAGGTTGAATTAGACACCCCTTCAACCCTGGACGAAGGAGAGTTGCCCCCCCCAGAGGCCGGGCTCGATACCGCCCCGATGGAGACCCTGCAATCCCCAGACAACGTCCCGGTCGAGAGCCTGCAATCCCCAGACAGTGAAGCCGGTACGGAGTTCCCCCTAGAGGCAGACCCGGCAGTGGAGCTTCTGTCCCAGAACGAGTTAACCCCTGAATCCAGCGAAGAACCCCTGCCCCTGGACCTAGACACCCCTCTAGAAGAAGCTGACCCCAGCCCCCCTACAGGCGACCTGCTTCCCCAGACAGAACGGCCTGCGGAAGAAGGGTTTGACGAACCGCCCGATTACCTGACTCCCCTTCCTAACCCCCTGCTGACCCCAACGCAGCCCGAAGAAGTGGAAATTTTGGGAACCCAGCCCCTGGCTCTGGAAACGGCTATCGAACTGGCCTATCGCAACAATGAACAGTTACGAATTGCCCTGCTGCAGCTTGAACAGGCCCAGGCCGGGCTGCGGGCAGAACTGGCCACCCGACTGCCGACCGTAGACCTCACCGGCGGGTTACAAACCGGAGACCAACTCTCCCTCGGCAGCATTCAAGCGAATCAAGATGAGACCATCACCACCCTGCGGGGAGGCGTGAGGACTGACTACGACGTCGGCATTTCAGGGGAGCGTGCCGCCCGGATTCGCGCCGCCAGAGATCAGGTGAGGCTGGCCGAACTCCAGGTGGAAACCGTTCAGGCTCAGCTGCGCCTGGAAACCATCAGCGACTACTACGCGGTGCAAGAAGCGATTGAGGCCATTCGCATTAACCAGGCCTTTTTAGACGAAGCCGAAGGCAACCTGCGGGATACCGAGCTGCGAGAAGAAGTCGGCGTTGGTACTCGATTTGATGTCCTCAGGGCCGATGTGCAGGTGGCCAACGCTCGGCAAGCGCTCACCCAGGCCACCAGCCAGCGACAAATTGCCCAACGGCAGTTGGCCCGACGCTTGAACGTGCCGCCCAGCATTGACCTGACGACTGTAGGAGTAGAAATTGCGGGTGCCTGGCCCCTTTCTTTAGAGGAAAGCATTGTCTTGGCCTACCAAAACCGGGCTGAGCTGGAGCAGTTTTTAGTTGAGCGAGAGTTTAACCAGGAACAGCAGGAAATTGCCCTGGCCCGGGTGCGTCCAAGCCTGGGCTTGTTTGCGGAATATAATCTCCAGGAGGTGCTGGATCCCAGCGAGGCCGCCTTTGATGATAGCTTTACCCTGGGGGCCCAGCTCAGATGGCGATTTTTTGATGGTGGTGCCGCCCGCGCCCGCGCCGAACAGGCCGCCAGGGATACCGACATTGACGAATCTGAATTTGAAAGTACCCGCAACCAGATTCGCTTTGAAGTTGAAGAGGCTTATTTTACCCTGCTGGCTAATCAGGAAAATATCGATACGGCCTCTTTAGCGGTTGAGCAGGCCGAGGAGGCTTTAGAGCTGGCCAACCTAAGATTCAATGCTGGCGTAGGCACCCAGCTAGACGTGCTGAGCGCCACCAGTGAACTAACCGAAGCCCAGGGCAACCTGGTTACCGCCGTGCTGGACTATAACCGTGCCCTGGCCCGATTGGAACGCGCAGTCAGCAACCTGGCCGACGTGGATGATGTGGAAGAGGTTCCTGAGCTGTAGGCTATATTGCTGACTGGGACTGGCAGAGTCGTTCGATCACCTGCTCGGCGGTCATTAACCGCTTCAGTACAACCTGGCCAAAGGCGGTGTCATCTTTAGCTTCTGGTAAAACTTCTACCATCAGCACCGCATCTTCTACCTGGTAGAGCCAGAGCACTTCGTCTTTTTCGGCAATAGACAACTCAAGCCGACGAATCGCTGGCTTTCGTCGCCAAGCCAATTCGTCCCATAGCCCGCCAAACTCCCAAATTCTGCCTGTGGTCCACCCTTCTGAAAGGAAGAAATACTTCACGAGTCCCTCTACCACCAAGATTCCTAAGGCATTATCCATCCTGGGCAGGCTGTCGTAACCTCCCCAGACAAAATTTCATTCGCCAACTATCCAGAGATGCAAGCACACATTTTTTTCAGAGATGTCCGGATTAGCCCCACAACTTCAGAAGAAGGTAATGGTAGATGCACCCTGATTGTTAAGCCCTGGGATACCTGGAGGGATCCCAGGGCTTTTCTTGTCTGCGGGGTGTGATACTCTATCCGCAATCCAATCTTCTCTGGAGTCTGTGAAAAAAGGGCTTATGCAGTTTGCATCCAACTCAGGCTCAGATCGACGGATATGTTCATCTGCGATCGCAGGTTGGATGATTTGCATTCGGGCGGGAGGTCATGGTGGCTAAGGTAACGGTAGGACTCGTCTTCGGAGGTTGCTCTGGGGAACATGAGGTGTCGATTCGGTCGGCCCAGGCCATCGCAGGGGCGTTGTGTCGAGGAGCCAACTTTGAAAAGTACCAGGTTTTGCCCGTTTACATTCGCAAAGATGGCGTCTGGTTAGCGGGGGAACGAGCCAGGGCCATTTTGACCGCAGGCAAGCCCCCCAGGGAAGTCCTCGACCAGATCGATGGGTCCTTACCCGCCAATCGGGTGCCCATTTTTGCGGAAGTGGCCGAGATTGATATCTGGTTCCCAGTGTTACACGGCCCAAATGGAGAAGACGGCACCGTACAGGGGCTGTTTACCCTGCTGCAAATGCCGTTCGTGGGATCAGGGGTATTGGGAGCCTCCTTGGGCATGGATAAAATTGCCATGAAGCAGGCGTTTGCCCAGGCCGGGTTGCCCCAGGTCAACTATTTAGCCACCAGCCGCGCCGAGGTGTGGTCCAATCCCTGCGTATTTCCTAAGCTGTGCGATCGCATTGAAGCCGAACTGGGCTATCCCTGCTTTGTCAAACCCGCCAACCTCGGATCCTCTGTCGGCATCTCTAAAGCCGCCACCCGCGACGAACTGGAAGCCGCCCTCGATAATGCCGCCAGTTACGACCGCCGCATCATTGTCGAAGCCGGAGTCACCGCCAGGGAGGTGGAATGCGCCGTCCTGGGGAACGACCATCCCCAGGCTTCTACCCTGGGGGAAATTGCCTTTCAAAGCGACTTTTACGACTACGAGACCAAATACACCAGTGGCCAGGCCGACCTGATGATTCCGTCGCCCCTGCCCCAGGAAATCACCCGCAAAATTCAGGACATGGCCATTGCAGCCTTTAAGGCCATCGATGCCGCCGGGCTTTCCAGAGTTGACTTTTTCTATGGGGAAGCCACCGGCGAAATTTATATCAACGAAATCAATACCCTGCCAGGGTTTACAGCCACCAGTATGTACCCCATGCTGTGGGAGGCCAGCGGCATTGCTTTCGAAGACCTGGTGGATCGCCTGGTGCAATTGGGGTTTGAGCGGAGTGCCGCCCCTGGCCCTTCATAAAAACCATCGTCACGGCCAAACCATTCCTATTGTAAAAAGTTAGGGGGCTCAGAAATGGAAATTCAATGGCATTGCAGCATGGGATAGCCGTCTCGGCTGTCTAACCCAAAACCTGGGGCGTTCCCAGAGCACAACCCCACTTCTGACGTGAACCAGGTTGCATGTAAACGGCATAGCCTTCGTTACCAGATCAGGTGAGAAACTAGAAGCCATATAATCGAGGCCGAGGGATGTTGCAAATGATCTCCAAAAGACTTCCATTGTCTTTCAAAAAGCATTCATGGGGTCATGCCGCAAACCATCCGCGATAATGCGCTACCTGAAGGAGAATAGATGACCGGCCTGAAGACGTCCTACTCAGACATTCCTGCCCTAGACTCGCAAGGTTTACCGCCACTGTCGGGCTGGGAGGCGGATATTGAAGCCGCCACCCAGTCTCGGGAGGCCATCTTTCTGCCGCGCACCAATCTATCCTTAGACAACATTACGGCAGGGTTTGCGATCGCCCTGCATATGCATCAGCCCTCTTTGCCAGCCGGATCCAAAGGGGAACTGATCAACCATTTGCAGTACATGTTTGAGCATCCCTACGAGGGGGATAACCACAATGCCAGTACTTTTGCTTACTGCTACGCCCGTATGGGGGACTTTATCCCCGAATTAATCGCCCAGGGGTGCAACCCCAGGGTAATGCTGGACTACTCTGGGACGCTGCTGTGGGGGCTGCAGCAGATGGGGCGACAGGATATTCTCGACAAGCTGCGTCGCATTACCTGTGACCCGACCTACCAACCCTATGTTGAATGGCTGGGCACCCTGTGGGGCCATGCCGTAGTTTCATCAACCCCCGTGCCTGACTTAAAGCTGCATATTCGAGCCTGGCAGCATCATTTTGCCGCCCTGTTCGGGATAGAAGCCCTGGTCAGAGTGCGCGGGTTTTCGCCCCCTGAAATGCACCTGCCCAACCATCCAGATCTGCTATTTGAGTTTGTTAAAGCCCTTAAAGACTGTGGCTACCGCTGGCTGCTGGTGCAGGAACACACCGTCGAAACGGCGAGCGGAGAGGGACTTTCTAGCCCCCACCTTCCCCATCGCCTGGTGGCTCAAAATTCTACAGGGGAAAAAGTTGAAATCATTGCGCTGATAAAAACCCAGGGTTCTGATACCAAACTGGTTGGGCAGATGCAGCCCTACTGGGAGGCCAAGACCCTGAGACCACAGCCGATTGGGGATAGGTCAGCACCACCGTTGGTCACCCAGATCAGTGATGGCGAAAATGGCGGCGTCATGATGAATGAATTTCCCAGTGCGTTCAGGCGATCCTGGTATGAAATGCGTGAGGCCGGCGGTGGCCAGTCCGGGACGGTAGGGTTCAACGGCACTGAATACCTGGAACTGCTGGAAGCCGAGGATATTACCCCCGAGCAATTTCCCCTGTGTCAGGCCAGGGGGCAGCATCGACTCTGGCAGGCCGTGGGCACCCCGTCTGGGCCAGATGCCGTGGCGGAGGCAATCTCGGCCCTAAAGGAGCAGGATCCCAACTTTTCTATGGAAGGTGGATCCTGGACCAACGACCGCAGTTGGGTCTCCGGGTACGACAATGTCTTAGCCCCCCTGGAGAAGTTGAGTGCCAAATTTCATCGCACCATGGAAAACCTATCGACCCATGGGGAAGCGATACCCCTGCCCCGGCAACAGCGCTATCGCAATGCTTTAGTTCACAACCTGCTCCTGCAAACCAGCTGTTTTCGCTACTGGGGCCAGGGCACCTGGACAGACTATGCTCAAGAAATCTACCGCCGCGGCAACGCTATCCTCGACCATGATTTTTAAGGCAGGGGCCAAATGCCTCAAAGCCTGGCAAATCTGAGGAATTCGCCCCTGCAGGCATGACCTGGGAGGCCTCGATCTCCTGAGTAGAACTGGGTTTCGCATGGCTTCCGTCCTTCGCTCGTAACGGTCAATCCACTGGCTCAGGCTCAACCGCAGCATCTTGCGGAGGGTCAGATGATACGGTTGCAGCGCTACGGGCCAGATCGTCGAGGGCCATTTGAATAAAGTTAGAGGCTACATCCACAGAAGCCTCATGGGACGCAAAAACAATTGCAATACTGGCGTCGCCAGCACTGTAGCAAAGAATTCGGAAAGACCCATCTTCAAAGTAGCCAGTCCGGTCAATGGCTCCTTGATCAGATGCAACCCCCAAACTCGCAATTAGATCATCTGCTAAAGCTAAGCAACCGGGCACATCGGTAGCCAGAAGCTGATCACCGCTGGCAATTTCAGGACGAGCCAAGGCAGGCAGCACCAGGGTAGAGCCCAATAAACCAAGAAGGCCAGCTGATAATAAAGATTTAGTCATAGAAAAGTAAAAAATATTCCAGCAGAATTGCTATCCCTAGTCCAGCTCGAAAACTGTAGCTTTCCCCCAGGAAAAACTCCACATCTGGACTTGGACAGGGTTTAATTACTGTTTCGCCCCTTCACAGTGCAGGTCCGGATCAAAACCAACCACCTGTGAGGGCAGCATATGAGCTATTGTTTCGTAGCGAAAAAGTCAATGCGATAGTCTTTAATAGTTACCCCGGTCTGGGCTTCAATCTGCTGAATCAGCTCTTCTGGTAGCTCGACGTGAACATCGATGATTTCGTCGGTGTCTAAGCAATTCACATGGCTGTGGGAGGCACTAAAGTGGCCATACAAGCGCCCATCAGACCGTTCGAGACACTCGATGATGCCCTGTTCAGATAGCGCTTCCAGATTTTGATAGACCGAGGTATGGCCAATTTCACGCCCTTGCTGATTGAGGCGGTCGTAAATTTCACGGGCCGAAAGATGGGTTTGCTGCTGCCAGAGTAGTTCTAAAATATAGCGGCGCTGCCGACTTAAGCGCATCCCCAGGGTTTGACACCGCTGAATCGCCTCCTCCAGAGAATTCAGGGGGGGTAATGTGTCGGTGTGGTTTGGCATTGGGATAACACTCCAAACAGCTGTAGATTCAGGAACAGGGCTTAAACCATAGTCGGCACTACTTCATATAGGATAGCTAAAAATGCCCAACCCCTGGCAATCATTCCCCATCAACCGGTTTAGAAAGGTCTATTTCAAAAATTTGTTCCACAACTTGATCTCGCATGGTAGAGAAGCCAGCAGCTGGGTCTTCCTTAACCGTCTCAACCTGTTTTTTAAGCTGTCCCAGCAGCCCTTCCGGCAGGGGGGTTGAATCAGCCAGTGGGGAGTCATGGACGGCGGCGGTGACGGCTTCCCCTTCATCACTCAACCCAGGCAAGGTCATAGGGTCTTGATCATTCTGCAGGGGTGGCATGACTGTTATTTCCGGTATCGCCCCCTGGGGTTGAGGGGCCGCGGTCGAAGTCCCCTCATGGGAAATCGACAGGGTTGCCGGGATCGTCTTTTCGGCCTGATCAGGTTGAGGACTGGTCGGCTCTGATGGGGACACCAGTTCTAAGTCAGTGGAGATTTCACTGGTTTGATTGCGTTCTAAGGTAGCCATCCAGGCAGGAGGCTCTTGAGACCGTTCTGTCTGGGCAGAGGCTACCTTAGCTGGCCCTTGGTTTGATTCTGGCTGGCGATTTTCAGAAGATGCCTCCCCGGGGCGTACCGCCGCCAAAACCTGAGAAAGTTTCTGGGTTGCTGTCTGTCTCAGGTCTGTCGATGGGGGCTGGGTAACTGCGTCGGCTTCTGGCTGAGGTTGTTCCCCTTGGGTGGAATGAGCAGCAGCCTGAGCATCAGGAGCTGGTTGCTGTTGATCTGGATCAAACACCAGGGGGACGTCATCCGGGGCAACAGAGATACTGGTCTCAGGGGCAGCTACCTGGGCTACAAGGGGAGATTCCGGCGCAGGCATCAAGGCCCAGTGCTCCCAGTTGATGTGGGGGTTTTCTTGCTTGTAAACCTCCATCGCCTGGGCAACTGCATTGGCCCGGCGGCGCTGGTCACGGGTAATCGACTCCAGGGTATTGCCTAATCCAGGAGCGTTCCATCGCTGGGTGTCAGGGTTGATGTAGGACCGGGTTCTAGCCACTACGATGGACTCAAAACCCGTGTATCCCATATTTCGCGCCTCAACTAATCGCTCAATGTAGCCAACCCGACCAATGGAGGCCAGGGGCGACTGATTGGCCAGATCAACGCCGTTCAGCGTTTCTTCCAGGTTCAGATTCAGGTTATGTTTAGCCGCTCGGCGCTTGAGCACCTGAGTCTGGGATTGCAATCGCTGGAGCTGCTTTTGATCGGCTTCGGCAGGAGTTTTGGCCCCATGCTGATAAGAAAACGTACCCATGTTCCAGACCCCGTTGCCTGGATCGGTATGGCCGTTATAGGCCGGGTTAAAGGCTCCGGTGGGAGTGCGTGTTCCCTCGGCACTGCCGACAGCCCTCGCCACCAGAGAATCGGTGCCTCCCTCAAATACGGCATCGAGAGGATCAACCAGGTTGGGAGTCGACGGCTCTGCTTTAACCTCAGCAACTTGAACAGCTTCAGGGGTGGCAATACCGAAATCCAGCGCCAGGGTTTGGGGTTGAAATTTTTCTTCCTGAGGCTCAGGTTCTAAGGGTGGCTGAGGGGAAGAATGTTGAACCACCATGGGAGGAGCATGCCAGGGAGGGGCGGGAGGCAGCAGGGCTGCTGGAGTATTGCCGGTCTGCAGGCTAACCGCGACCGCCTTGCGATAAACCCCTCCCGGTAGTTGACTTGGACTATGGGATCGCATGGGAGGATTGCCCGCCCCAGCAGGAATCGGTAGAGGGGTTGGCCCCTGCCGGGGCACCACTGCAACCGCGTTAGCCGCTTCGTCAGGTTGCGCCGCATCAGTACGTGGTTGGGGCTGCAGCTCAAAATTGAGGGCAATTTCCTCCCCGTGTACTGCCGTCGTAGAGCCCAGAAGGCTAAGGGCAAACGTCAAGGTAAACAGATAAGACGATGGAACTTTCATAGGACATGCGGGCTAGCTCAGCAAGCTACCGATAGAAACAGTACTCGGGGCAGGATCCAACCGCTTGAAAAACTTCGGGCATAGTCCGGGCATAGATAGTCACTCAAGAAATCAACTGTTACCGACCGCCTAACCCCTGCCCAATGCCAGAAGTGGTGTTTTGCCCCAGAGCCAACTACAGATTTCGAGCTGGACTGGGTATGAATGCCAGAGAATCATTTCAGAAAAGAGCTGAACCTCGCGGAGAAACAAGGGTTTTCTCAAGCACCTGACTTGAAGGTTCTACTATCGCCCAGGTACCGTCGGGCATGCGGCGCAGGGTGGCGAAGTGAACCTGGTCTCCTCTACCCATAGGTTGTCCCGGAGTAATGGCACCAATATGAGGATTTTTGACCCCGCAATATCGAAATAAGTAGGCCGGAATTTCGGGAGTTGAGTAATAAATGCACTGAAACCCTTGGGCTGCCAACTCGACTTTTCCCTGAAACGGGGCCAGCAGTTTGTGATGATTCAAATCCACTGTGATATCCCCAAGCCCCCCTGTGATTAAATAGCCGGCAACCAAATCACCCGAACCCAATTGCCAGGATTGCTGCAAAACAATTTTCCTGACGGAGGGAGGAGGGGTCTTCTGACAGGCCACCAAACCGGGCAGAATGCAACCCAACACACTCAAATAACCGAACCGCATCAGCCCTAGCCTGATGCAGGAATACATCCCCCGGACAAATTCAGGCAGCTTGATAACAGCCAGGCAAGACCTCAGGCTACTTAAATGCCTGATAGCCCTGGTTGGCGAATGATTACTCGAAGCGAAATCGATATCCAGCGTACTCGTCATTTTCGTACAAAATCACTAGCTGTGTTCCAGGGTCAAAGGCGAGGGGATAAACTTCTCGTTCGGCCTTCACACCGGCACGCACCTGTAGGGGTTGCAGTCGACAGTAAGGCTGCGAAACAATGTCGCGAATTTTTTCTTTGGCATCTCGCTCGGGCACTGTCAGCAATTTTGCTAGTTGGTCACGACTCAACCGAGCATCGGTTTCAACAATCGCTTCACATTGATCAACCTGGGGGGCAGGGTCAGAACGGGATACCCACTGCCGAATACCCTGAAAATCTACTAAAAACCCTAACCCTGCAAACAGGATTCCTCCTGCAATCAAAGGCTTAAGGGAGGCCGTTGGAGCAGATTTAGGGGGACGGTGAACATAGGCCATGGCACAACTCCAAACGCAAATGGAACAACCAAAACGTCACTACCGACAAAATCCTGAGCTATGGGAATAGCTAACCGCTGGCAAAAATTTCCGGCCAGCACATCTAGAAATGGCCGCCAATCATCAACCCCCCGATCATGAGAAACACTCGATAGGCAATACCAAAGTCTTTACGAGGGGCTAGCGTAGCGCGATATAGAGCATACGCAGTAATGCCAGTCAAAATAGCAACCGCCAGAGACCAGAGAGCCGGCATAGCAGACAGCAAAAGGTTAAGGGCCAACCGACCAATGACACCGCCGCCGAACCATACCAGCATGTCTACCAGAGACAACGCACTCCAGGCCGACGCCGGAGAGGCAGCGATCCTGGCCCCGCCATCCTGACGAGAAGCACTATGGGTCATCGTCTTGTTCAGGCTTTGGGCTTGCTGCCAGAACCTAACGATCAGGGTTGCCGGCTCTTGCCAGACCATATCCATCTCTTGCATGAGCCTGGCCCAGAAGTCTTGCCAGGCAGCCTGAGGCTTGGGACCATAAGCACCTCGCAGATGGTCTGCCAGCACATGGGCGTCATGTTCCGGGTGGGGCAGGTGGGGGGAACGGTAGGTCATGACTAGATTGGCTGCACCATCAGTTTCGGCACTGGCCAAAACAGCTCTGTCCAAATGGATTTTTGGCAATGGCACCCCCCTTGGTGAGAGGGAATGACCTTGAAACTGCAGTTGACCTAACCGACTTTCCACGGCTTTAATCTCCCCCATCAGGTGCTCCTGCTCGTAAGATAATGCGTTAATCTTCTCGGCCAGGGTCTGGAGCCGCTTGATGTGAATTTCAACTTCCTGCCAAGTATTGTCTTCAGAGGTAGCGGATACTGGTTTTTGCGGAATCGTGGCTCCACTCTGAAGTGCAGTTCCGTAGGCCTCTTCGCGCCGTTGCAGGGTTTCTACAGCATTAACTAGCTCCCTGGGTTGGGTAGGACGCGGGGTCCCCTGCCGGGGGGAGCCACCTGGACGGGATAGCTGGATTTTAGGCCAGTCAACCGGAACATGACTGGCCGCAGGGGGCTGCATATCCGCCTGATGGTTAAGCTTGATGCGAATTTGTTCGAGGTCCATAACAGAACACCTTCGGGGTGGGGCAGGCTGCAAAAGAAGGCAGTACGCCTGCATTAGTTCAATTGTACTACATCTAAATAGGAAATCAACCCCGTCCTGTTGCGTTTTGAAAACTTTGCCTTTGGGGAGGAGTGTGTCCTAAAGATTTAATGACGGCCAGGGCAAACTGCTAGAGGGAGAGTTAAAGTTTGTAAATTTACTCGCTTCACTATAGTTCCTCAGGAACGGGGCATGCTGTTCCAACGTCCCCTGGAGGGAGGAGCCGACCAATTCGGCTCAAAGGCTTAGTGACACGCAGAATGGCAGCGTTTGTAGGGGAGCTAACTTAACCAACGATTGCCTTGAGATTGCATCCTCGGATTTGATTCGGACGGCATCAAGCTTTATCTTCCTTCGTTAAGGTGAACAAAAATTCGATCCACCTCTCTATTAATTGATGTCTATCCCTACTAAAGCAGGAATTCTATGGTTAAGGCTTATCCCTCTGGTGAATGGAACCCCAAAGACTTACCGCCTGTTAACTCTGCCGTCGGTCGAGCTTGGGGGGCAGATCCACGCGATTCGGCGATTCGTCAGAGATCCTGGCTGTTTCATCTGGTCATGGGCTGTTTTCTGGGAGGGCAGGTTCTGCTGCGAATTATCCAGGGGCGCATAAACCGACGCCATGCCCTGGAACATATGGTCAGTGCCGGACCTGGTGCCCTCAGTCCGGTGCTGTTGACTAACTTGTTTGCCGGGATGATTTTCACCGTTCAAACTGCCCGTGAACTGGATAGATTCGGTGCCCTTCACGCTTTGGGGGGTGCCTTTGCCCTGGCCTTTTGCCGAGAACTGGCCCCAATTTTGACCGCCGCAATTTTAGCCGGGCAGGTGGGCACTGCTTTTGCCGCCGAAATTGGCTGTATGAAAGTCACCGACCAAATCGATGCCCTCAAGGTTCTACGCACCGATCCCGTGGATTACCTGGTGGTGCCTAGGGTGGTGGCCTGCTGCATTATGCTGCCCGTGTTAACGGTAATGGGGTTAGTGGTCGGTATTCTTGCAGGAGCAACCATAGCTCAAGGGTTTTATCAGGTGCCGATGAGTCAATTTCTAGACTCGGTGCGATCGCTGCTGATACTCAATGACCTCATCGCTGTTTTGATCAAATCGCTTCTGTTTGGGGCAATTGTGGCCCTGGCTGGCTGCACCTGGGGGTTAACCACCACCTGCAGTCGGTCGGTTGGTCGGTCGGCCACTTCCGCGGTGGTTACAACCTGGGTATCTTTGTTTGTGGTGGATTTCTTCCTGTCCCTGGTTCTGTTTCAAAGCGGCGGACCTGCCATCCACTGACCTGGTAGCTTCCGCGCGGGGAGGGGGCTAAGGCAGCGATTGCCCACCTCCCACCGGGTGACCTGTGCACAGGGCAGGCTAATTTTTATCGCGCTCCAGAACAATGACGTTTTCCGTCACCTGCTCAAAGGTGTCATCGTGGCTGATGACGAACAACTGCTGAAAGGTCTTAATGCGGCCAATGGCTTCCGCCAAACTCTCCCGCCGCGCCCGATCCATATTGGTGGTAGGTTCATCGAAGAAAGCAATGTCAATATCGGCCAGCACTTTTAACAAAGCGAGCCGCACGGCCAGGGCAGCACACATCTGTTCTCCCCCCGACAAATTGATAAATCGACGCCGGTTGGCCCCTTCTTGCACCACGATTTCGTAGTCACGGGTCCATTCCAGGGCCACATTTTGGCGACCGATGAGATCTCGAAACAGCTTATCTGCCTGGTAAGAGATAGCCCTGGCGTATTGCTCCGTGATTCTGGGACCGGCTTCTTTATAGACTTTGCGAGCAAAATTGATAAATCGCTTGGCCTTTTCTTTTTTCTTGAGGTCTTTTTGGGCCAGGTCTCGCTTCTGGGCCACCGCTTCTAAGGCTTTAATTTGCCCGGCCATATCCTGCTGCCGTCGCTGCATTTCCGGCAGGCGACCAGACAGCTGGTCAGCTTCTGATTTCAGGGTTTGATAGTTTTGCTCCAGGGCTGTCGCTGCCTCATGATCAAAGTCGGCTTCGGCTTGCCGCAGATCTTGCTCAAGCTTTTGCAGTTGGGCGGCCAGCGCCTGCTCTTCTGCCCTGATGGCTTCCCACTCCTGCTGCAGTTGGGGGTGGCGGGCCGCCAGATTTTGATGTTGCAGATACAGGGTATACCCCGTTTGCAAGTCACTCCGACACTGTTGTAGTTCTGTCAGGGTCTGGTCTAGCCCCCGGAACTGGTCAAGGGCAGTCGTTAGCTGCACCATGGTCTGGTCTTGCTCAGCCTGGGACTCTAGCAAAGTGCTGTAACTGGATTCAAGGTTTGCTTTACCGGCCAGGGTGCGCTGCAGAATTTCGCTTTTTTCGCGGGGATACCCTAACTGTTTAATCTGCCCTTGCAGGGATTCAATCCCAGCCTCTACCGGGCCGCGACGGGCCGCAACCTCAACTAATGCCTGCAGTTGGGTTTGCACCTGGGCCTGCTGCCGCTGATTGGCCTGCAGCTGCTGCTGTAAGCTTTCAAGCTGGGCCAGTTCTCCCTGCCAGCGATAGCGCTGGGTAATCTCCTGTTGGAGTTTCCCTAGAGTCTGCTGCAGCTCGGCCTCGTTGGTCTGGGTGGCCAAATCCTGCAGGATGTTCTCAAGCCGGGACAGTAATTGGATGGTGTGGTCATCTCGGGTTGCGACTAAGGTCTGAATTTGGGCGATCACATCGCCCCCCTGGCCCGCAAGAGCGGTGGCCAGCTGATCAACTTTTGCCAGCAGATGCTGTAGCTGGGCAGTGTTGTGCTTGTGCTGGGTTTGCCCCTGGGTAACCAGCTGCCGCAGTTCTGCTTCAAACTGGCGGGCGGCCTCAAGGCGGCTCAACTGCTGCTGGATGCGATCGCGGCGTTCTTCTAGCTGCTCAATCTCCCCCACCGCTGCCGTAAGCGCTAACAACCGCTGATAGGATGCTGTGAGAGTACCCGCTTGGGTTTCAAGCTGCTGTTGCTGCTGCTGGAGCCCTTGCTTTTCTAGCTCAGACTGCTGCAGTTGATTTCGCTGCCCCTGCAGGTCTGCCAGCTGGGTTTCGAGCTGCACCTGTTGCTTAATTTGAGGGGTAAGGGCGGTCAGGTCCTGTTCGGTTTTGACCATGCCATCGAGTTGGGCCCTGAGTTGGGCCAGTTTTGCCTGCTGCTGGCTGCGGCTATTTTGCAGGGCGCGATATTGTTCTTGCAGACGTTGCCGCTGCTGCTGCTGCTGGTTCAGGGTCTGCAATTCTGCCTCTGTGGCCTGATACCCCTCATAGGCTGGCCGATGGGTTTCACACACGGCAATGGCAGCTTTGGCCTGTTCTATCGATTGCTCTAGCCGCTGCAACGCATCTTGCTGGCGATGCAGTTGGTAGTTTAACTTTTGCCCGTGCTCCTTCAGGGTCTGAATGTTCTGTTGCTGCTGGCGATACACCTGCCGTTGTTGAGCCAGATCGGCCAGCGTTTTTTTGAGCTGGGTCAGCTGTTGTTCGTGGGCCTGAATGTCTTGCTGAAGACTGTGCTGGCGCTGCTGTAAGTCATCCCACTGCAGTAGCGCCTCCTGGTGGAGAGCAATTTCCTGCTTGAGGGCATCTACCTTGTCTTCGGCGTAGCGCCGCAGGGCGTTCATCTGCTTGTAGGCCAATTTGTAGTCTTCCACCTTGAGAATGGCGTCAAAGACTGTTTTCCGCTGTTCGGCAGACTGCAAAAAGTCGGCTGTAAAGGTGCCCTGGGGAACTCCCACGGTGCGTGCAAAGAGCTGTTGAAGGTTGGTGGTGCTGGCTACCCCCAGGTGTTGTTTGAGCCAGGGTAGCACCTCATCTTTAATGCGGTTGTAGGGTAAACGCTGGTTAAGCTGGGGGTCAAATAGGGTGTATCCCCGCTGGGTGCAGCGCTGAACTTCGTAAGTGCGACCATCGTAATTTGAGGTAAAGCTGACGGTAACTTGGGCACTACCGCTACCGTTGCGAATGAGATCTTCTTTGGCGTAGTCTCCCTGGTAGTTGAACAGAACCCAGGCGATGGCCTCAAGCAAACTGGTTTTACCGGCTCCATTTTCCCCGCTGATGGCGTTAATGCCGGGTTGAAACTCCACGTACCGATCATGGTGGGTCTTAAAGTTATGAAGGCTAACCGACAGAATCTGCATCGAACCCGAGGAATGGCGTCTCTGCCAACTATAGCGGAGCTTTAGACTGCTGTGCAGGCGCGGCCAGATTCCCCTGGGAGGTAAAACACACCGGTTCAACGGCACGAGGGGTGCACCATATCTGAATGACCACCTCGGGGTTAACCGGTGAGACCCACTGGGCTACCGGTTGCAGCATATCCACAGGCTGGGGTGTGGGCAGCGTCGCACTCTCCTGGGACAGTTGTCGTGGACTCCTAGGATGGCTCTGTTGCAGGTGTTCCCGCCAGGTCGGTAACACCTTTTGCGTAGGCTTGAGGACCTCAGGCAGCTGCGGTTCTATCGGCTGATTCAGCTCCAGCGTTTGCCAGGGGAGATGATCCATCTGACCGGGCAGAACGCTTGCCTGCAGAATTTGCTCATGGTCTGGCGGATGGTCCGTCCGTTGGTCTGCCTGCCCTGGCGCTAGTTGCCCCTCTGCGACAACCTCCGTCAGGACAGGGGGGGCTTTCACATATCGGGGAGTCATGGCCGGCTGTGTCTGGTCTGCAGCCAGAGTTGGACTTTGAGCCTGGGGCTCAAAAGGGGTCACCCGATGATAGCCAAAGGCAGTCATCATGCCCGCAGCCATGGAGAGTGGAATCAGCGATCGCAACAGATAATGTTTGCGTTTGAGTTTATCCGCCTGGTGCCGACAAACCTCCAGATAACGGTGAGCCAGCACCGATAGATGGTCGCCCTCGGCCTGTTGAAACGTCAGCGCCTCTGCCAGTCGGGTGCGGCTCAATAAATACTCGGGATGGACAGGTTGGCCCTGCTGCTGCCATTCCGTCGCTGCCGCTTCAATCGAGCGCTGCAGCTTCATTAGAGGCCGATGCTGCTGCAGCCAGTCGTCAAACATAGGCCAGTTTCGCAGCAGAGCGTCGTGGCCAATCTCAAGATAGGGCGTGGTTAAACCGGCAGCACTGGCCAGACCTTGATGCTGTTTGAAAAGCTGATTGAAAGAACTTGGCCGTTGAGCATCCTGAGGAGCTGAGCACCAGCCCGGCACGGATTGATGGGGCACAACCAATGGCGTAGCAAAGTTGTCATCCGCATGGGATACCATCAGCCGGGCAGCCAGCAGCTTATCTGCCGTGGCGGCAATTTGATCTGCTGACCAAGCTGGGGTCACGAGTTCAGCCTGATTCACCTGCCGTCTAGAAGGGGTGGTCCCCTCGCCAAATTCACACAGGCTGAGCAAGATCCGCTGGGCAATTGCCCGTTCTGTCACCGGTAGGGTCTCAACCACCCGAGTGGCGTGGTGCCGCAGAATGTGCCGTATCCCCCCTAGCTGCACATAGGTTGCGAGGGTCAGACGGGGGGGTAAATGTTCCCCCGTTTGTTGCTCGCGATGCTGCCAGAGATACTTTAGGGTCATTTGCAACAGGGCCAGTTCTCCTGGGGCACCGACTACGTCGAGCAGCAGGGTGTAGATTAAATTGGCGTCGTACTGCAACCCCACCTTTTCGAGGGGGCCAACGATGGTAGCTTTGAGCTGGTCATAGGTCATCGGGGCGACCTGCAGGCAGTGCTGCCCCACCAGGGTAGCCAGGTCAGGGTAGGCTTTAAGTGCCTCTAGCTGGTGCGATCGCATGCCCAACACAATGTGTATCGGCACATAATTTTTGTGGGCTACCGTCAGTAACCCGTCAATGACCGCCTGCCGCTGGGCTAAAGCCGCCCCATCTTGGGTAGGGGTGAATAGTGCCTCAAACTGATCAATGATGAGCAACATGCGAGGTGCCGCAGCACCGTCGCTCGGGGAGTGGCTCAAGCTAGCCTGCACCAGCTGGGTAATGCCCTGAGCCTGATTGTGGAAAAATGACTCGGCGGTTCGGATTTGGTCTGCCCTCTGCAGGCCCGTCACCTGAGGGTCAACGAAGGCCTCTGCCAGTTGCCTGAGCGGATCAGGGCCGAGGCTAACGTAGCGTACATCCCACTGAATGCCTGCAGAGTTGTGGTTTTGCTGGGCTAAAGTCCCCTCTAACCCGGCTCTTAACAAGGAGGTTTTACCCACCCCAGAGGCTCCTATAACCATGCTTAAGCGCGTAGATTGAGCCATCTCCACCAACTGCTGGGTCAGGTCCTCCCGACCAAAGAAAAAATGACTATGGAGGGCATCGAAGGGGGCTAAGCCCTGGAAGGGACAATATTTATAAATTCCTTGCCTGAGCCGATCGACGGCTGAAACATCGGCGGGTTCGGGCTGGTGCACCTTGCCCCCCGAGCGGGTCAAGACAATTTCGCTCCCAGAACTCTCAAACAGGGGTTGCTGCAGTTCTCCTTTGAGCTGGTTGTTAACCGCATCAATTAAACAATGACCATTTACCAGCCCGCCCTTGACTTTATAAGGGTTAAGGGCCGACAGCAGGGCCTGGGTAAACACACTATGGGAGCCAGTGAGAGATTCATAAGCTTCTTCATACTCCCGCGACGCGGCCATAAATAGGCGATCTGTGCCGGATTTGGCTCCGGGGTCGGCCTCCAGAGTATTGAAAAACTCACCGCTATTACAACAGTCGAGAATAACCACCCGCTGCCTGACGGGACTTTCCTGCAGCAATCGTCTCAACCAATAAAGCGACAGACCATAGTTACCCTGATCGGGGTCGATATCACTGGTGGCCAGATATCCTTCCTGAATTCCGGCATTGCGCTGTAGGCCGTGGCCAGAAAAGTAAAAAATAGCTGTGTGGGGAATATTTTTACCCGATGGCTTAAACAAACGAATTAAAGCTGACTCTAGCGCCTTAGTCGTTACTGCTGCCTGCTGGCTGACTACCGGCTTATGGTTTTGAATGGCCTCTGGCAAGCGCACGACCCGACATTCGCCGAAGCTCTCCAGGCAACGGGCCATGTCTTCGGCATCCTGGGCTGGAGCCGCAAGCCTGGGCAAATTCTTATAGCTGCTGATACCGACTACAAGAGCATCACGAGACATTTGAGCACACCTGCTTTTGAAAGGTTTTAACCCACAGTCTGTTTCTAAGAACTATGGATTGAAAGGAGCTGCTTCCCCTAAAAAAAACAGAAGGGAATCAGCTTTTAAGTCAGGACTAAAACATTATCTATTGAGACAAATAGCGATTTAACTTAGTCCTGTGCCGGTCCACAAGTAGAGTTTCGCTGAGGAAAAACTACGGAGTTCAACCTTATCCAAGTCCAGCAATGGAGTTTTGCCTTAGAGAAAACTACAGCTCTCGAGCTGGACTTGGTATAGCAATAGACTTGGCTGCGGGGGCAGGCATGGAGTTAAATCTGCAATAGTTGTCTAGTCCTGACTCATCGAACATACTCAATCTAGCTAAGTAGAATGAACAAATTAAGGGGGGTGCAACCCCTGACAGAATTAGCCCCAGAAAAGGGCACCAAAGCGACCTTACAAAGGAGACTTTTTATATTTTTAGATCGACTTATCAGCCAGGCAGAATGGTAAATATGCGCAAGTAATCAGAGCCGTTTTACAGTCAATTCATATTTCCGACGGTAAATATTAAATTCTGTATGTAACTTTACGGAAGTAACTATGTACTTAATAGATTTGGCGGAATTCCTTCGCACTTTAGCCCCTATCTCATCAGGATTTGAGGAGATGGCATCCGTCTTTTTCAGTAAATTTTCAGTCAGTTTCCCCAGGTTTAGCGTGAGGACATCGCTATATCTCCTACAGCTATGGCTTTCCCTAGCTGCCGAGCCCTGGCCAGGTGGTTACCAGGAACACAATGGTTGAAATCAGCGCCAAGATTCCCTGGAGCAGGTTGCCCACCAGGGTGCCAACCACAATGGCAACCCCTACCTTGAGCGACTGTCGAATTCGAGGCACCACCTTCAAATTCCCCCGGTGTAAAAACTCCCCGATGAAGGCGCCTAAGACGGTACCCAACACCAGACCCAGCAGAGGAATGCCCGTGGGCAAGAACGGCAATAGCCCAAAGAGCCCCAAAAACATACCAATGATGGCTCCTATTTGCCCCCAGCGGCTGGCCCCGGCTCTCTGGGCTCCTAATACACCGGCCAAATAGTCAATGGCAAAACTCAATATAAGGGCAACAACGGCAACCCCCAGCGCTAACCCAATGCTCTTAAAGCCCACGACCAGGCCCCAGATCACCATGGCCCCCAGGACCAGGGTGATGCCGGGTAGGGCAGGCACTACAGCACCAATGACCCCAATCAACATCACCAGCACCAGCAGCCAGTAAAGGACCCCCAACCCCAACGCGCCGCTGGTTCCAACAGCAGTCATTTGGGCCAGAACCTGATGGAACATCAGGCTGATCTGGTGCAGAGATAGGTCTATCCAGGTTTGCATGGCGAATAGAGCTTGGCGCACAAAGTCGTAGAGTTGATGCCCCCACCGAGATAAGGCACTGGCAACGGAGTCTAATGGGATGGATACAGCCAACAACATAAGGGCAGATGGGGAGAACTTTAGCAATCGACTAGAGTATGAGTCGGCAAACCCAGTAACCTTTTCCGAGGCCAGAAGTCTGGGCTGGCCTGCAGGAAAGCTACGGGTTGCAAGCTGGCCTTGGGATAAGGCCGATTTTACCTAAGCCTGACAGCAATTAGGGATACGGGTATCCGATGGCCGACCTATTTTGAAGGTTCACCTCGTTCAGATCACAGGGAGTACGACGCTTTGTTTCATAAATCTGATCCGGCTACGGCCCCGGCGGCGGCCTGGGTCATGGCGGCGATTGCTTCGACTCAGTTGGGTTCAGCCCTGGCTAAAAGTATGTTCGGCCAGGTTGGCCCCTGGGGGATGGTGATGTTAAGGGTCGGGCTGGCTGCAACCCTATTGATTGCGCTATGGCGACCGCAATGGTGGGGGTACAGCCGGCGGGACTATGGTCTGGCGCTGGGTTTTGGGTTGTCACTGGTGATGATGAATAGCTGTTTTTATGGTGCGATCGCGCGGATTCCCATTGGTGTGGCGGTAGCCCTGGAATTCACGGGTCCTCTCACCATTGCCCTGGTGAATTCTCGTCGGCCCCTGGACTGGCTCTGGGTCGCGTTGGCGGCGGTTGGCATTGTGCTGCTATCTCCCCTAAATACCTCAGCCCTGGATGGCTGGGGCGTTGTACTGGCCCTGCTGGCCGGGGCTGGCTGGGGATTCTATATTCCACTGTCGGCAAAAACGGGGCAAGTTTTTCGCGGTAGCGACGGTCTGGCCATCGCCATGACCCTGGGAGGGGTGGTGCTACTACCCATCGGCATTTTGGCCGAGGGCACTGCTCTGCTCAATCCCCAGGTTTTGCTGGCGGGTTTAGGGGTAGCACTGTTATCTTCGGCAATTCCCTATTCCCTGGAGCTGGCAGCCCTCAGACATCTCCCTTTAAATGTGTTCGGGGTATTGATGAGTCTGGAACCCGCAATCGCGGCTTTGGTCGGCTTCGTGGGCCTGGGCGAAACCCTCACCTGGCCCATGGTGATCGCCATTGGATTGATCGTAGTAGCCGCTGTCGGAGTGTCCCTAGGGCCTCGCTCCGGGGCCTCGCTCTGAGGCAGCCCAGCCTCTGGCCTGGTATTGGTCTATCTCTTGAAACAACGCTTCAATGTGCGGTTCAGTCGTGAACGGATTCAGCAAAACGGCCTTCAGCCAGAGGGACTGATCTAACTTCGGTAACGATAAAAAACTATGGTGCCGGTCTAAGAGCCTGGCCTGGAGACCGGCATTCCAGTCATCCCAATCCTGAGCGGGCACCTGGGCAGGACACCCGCGAAAGCACACTACATTCATATCGGGTTCGCTGGCCAGTTGCAGATAGGGTCGTCGTCGAATTTCGGCCACGAAGTAGTCCGTCAGGGCATAGCTGGCCTCAATTAATGCAGCGTAGCCCTGCTTACCTAAATGTTGCAGCGACAGCCAGAGTTTGAGGGCATCGGCATGGCGGGTACCCTGCACAGAAATCTCCCCTAAGTTAGTCCAGTCGGCTTCAACATTCATATAGGGGGCTGCAATGCGGAAATGGCTGTGGAGTAATGCCATGTCGCGAACCATGACCGAGGCACAGGTTTTGGCCACATAGAGCCACTTTTGGGGATTAAAGGTGACCGAGTCTGCCTGCTCAATGCCGCTCAGGCGATGGCGATGGGCCGGAGAAAACGCAATCCCACCGCCGTAGGCCGCATCGACATGGAACCAGAGCCCGTACTGTCGAGCAATCTCACCAATTTCAGGCAACGGATCGATATTGCCCATCACCGTCGTACCTGCCGTAGCTACCACCGCAAAGGGAACACAACCAGCATCTAAGGCAGCTCGAATTTTCCAATCAAGGCTGTCTATATCCATCTGCCCCTTGGAGTTCGTGGGCACCAGCACCACCCCCTGGGTGCCTAGCCCCATGATCATCCCGGCTTTTTGAATGGAGGTATGGGCCCGTTGAGAAGCAAAGATGACCGCCGGTTGGGAGCGCCCGACCAGACCTGAATTTAAGCAATCTAATTGAACATTGCGGGCCAGGGTTAGGGCCTGCAAATTCGCCAGGGTTCCCCCACTGACCAGCAACCCACCGGCCCGGTCTCCCAGCTTAAAGACACCCTGGGCAATTTCCTGCATGAGCAGCGGTTCTAAACGCGACAGGGCAGGAGACATTTCCACGCTCAACATATTGTTATTGAGGGCCGCCGCCACCCAATCTCCCACAATAGAGATAGCGGTAGGTAAAGGGTCCATATGGCCCATGTAGCCAGGATGGGCCGGGTTCATAGACTGGGTCAGTATGGTCTCCAGATCCCTTAACAGAGTCGATAGGGCCGTAGGGGAATCGGGAATTGGGCGCAGCCAATCGGCCTGAGCCGGGGGCAATGGAGAATGATGGCTCGCCTGGGACAGAAAATCCAGGAGCCGTTGCCCCACCTGCTCGAACAGTGAGGCAATTTCCTTACGGTTACCACCGTAGGGATCAACAAAAGCAGCATCGGGAAAGGGAAATTTGACCACGGAACACCTCGGGTTGAGCGCCCTGATCCTGCCATTAACTCAAGGATTTTGACCAGGTATCAGTAGAATGAACAGGACTAACCCTGATGCCCTGGCCTCACACCCAAAACCTATGACTGATCCTTTTCCCTCAGATCCTAATTCGACGAATGGCGCTAAGGCCTCTCGCGACAACAGCAACGGACATCATGACCCCGCCCAGAAATTGCCCCAGCCCCCCGAAACCACCTCTTTACCTTCTGAAAGGCTACCCCGGCAAACCCGACAAGATATTCGAAAAGCGTTTTACATTTTGCTGGCCGTGGGTTTGGTGCTGGGGGCCATTACGGCAGGAGGCGTCGTATGGATTATGAACCGTTTGGATCTAATTGGCGTACCTGAACAGCAAGAACAGCAGTTGTAGAGTGGTTGCGGGTCAGACTGATACATTCTTTAGCCTATGGTTTCTCAGCTTTACTACGTACTGCGATCTCGCATCGACGGCCAATACCTCGCCGCCCGTCCCCAGACGAGCCAGCCCCCAGACCCCGACCGACCGCCGCCGGCAGGGTTTTTGCTGGTCTTTACCGCCGATTATGAAGCCCTGACCTATCTCAACGCCCATGCCCCAGAGTTAAGCGATAAGTTTGGGGTCGAAACGATCATGGCGACTCACCTAAAGAGTCTGCTCAGCCGATGGAACTTTCAGGGGTTGGGCATGGTGCAAGACCCGCGCATCCCTGAGGTGGAGTTTTTTAATCGAACCTGAAGTGGAGTTTTGTAACCGCAGTTAAATCAAGACTCACTTTAAGTTCGTCTTAGCATTGAACTGCGCGACATCCACGCTGTCTAAGGGAGACATCTTACCTGCCTTAGACAGCGAAAGTGGCTGTTCCCAATAATTGAATACCTATATCTAAGTTCATAAAGATAATTTTCATAAATGGTAACTTCGATCATTAGAGCTAGGGTTGACCAGTGCCCCTCTAACACATAGGCAAAGTTTTTACTTAGTAACACAGAATTCTGCCCTTTGAGGGACCTGGTGTAATATTGATGACATCTCTATCTAAATGTGACCTGAGCCAGAGTTTTTATAAAGTTAGAGAATAATCTCTGGAAAGTATATGATATTCTCATCTTAGAAAGCCTTCATGGGCTAGATCAAAGCCGCAGAAATAATCCGTTGTATGATGTCCAGTACTGTTCTGATCTTCAGTAATTTTTACTTCGCTCGGATGTAAACTCTGATTTTTGATAATTTTTTATTATTGGCCTTAATAAAGAAGAGTGAATACAGAAAGTTGAACTTTTTAAGTAGATGAGTATCATTTTTCAAGTAGATGAGTATCAAAAGCATCATAACATCTAAGGTTTTCCTCTTCATTGCCCTAGTGGTTATAGGCTTGGGATTTATTTTAATCCAGAAAAATTTTTTAGATGCACAAGATTTTATAGGTGAGCGAAGTCTTCCCGGCAATACAGATATTAAGATTAACTCTCCTAACTCTGCTACCTTTACCCCGGTGGAGGCAGAGTCACAAAGCAGTGATTCTCCTCTTATAGATAAGGACGATAGCCAAATTCTAAAGGACATAGAAGAGCCAAAAAGAGAATTTGCCAGGGGTGATGCGAAAATTGTACATTTCCACTTCCAGGAAGCAAACGATGTAAATTTAGTACCTATGGTTGGCTTCACATCCAAAGGTTTCGATGAGGCCATTCTTCTCCATGAAGATGCTCTCGGGCCTATGAATGAGCTGATGAATGCGGCCAAGAATGATGGGATTTCTATCACCCCTTTGTCAGGTTTTCGCACGGTTGAACAACAAACTTTCTTATTTAGCAGGGCAATTGAGCGGCACGGTTCTGAGTTTGATGCTTCCTTTCTTTCAGCACCACCGGGCTATAGCGAGCACCACACCGGCTTTGCGATAGATGTTGGAGATGGAGATGCTCCTCAGACCCATTTGAAGTATGATTTTGAGAATACGAAAGCCTATGCATGGATGGTAGACCATGCAGCTGAATTTGGATTTGAACTATCCTTCCCAAAAGACAATTTTCAGGGCATTAGTTTTGAACCCTGGCATTGGCGTTATGTAGGTACAGACAAGGCTCAGGAAGCGTTCCAGCACGTTAGGTAATAACTCTAAAATCCTTCACCCTCATTGAATTGCTATGTCTACCGCTGTCACCAAAGTTATTCAATCCCTGAATCAGGCAGAGGCCCTATTTGGTTTACAGCGAGCAATCTCTCCTGATTTTTTCTCAGAATGGCGTACCCATCTACCAGCCCTCACCCCTGGCGAAGAAGCCGCCCTAGACCGTATCAAAACAAGCTATCTCTATAACAGCGCAGATGGCCCTGTCAGCGAAAGCACTATTAACCTCCTTTTGGTTTCTCCGCTGCTGTACCTCAGCGGCCTTTGTGATCCGCCTTTCAAATTGCGAGGAGAAGTCCCCATAGAGATCCAGGTCGAAGAATCGGGGCAACTCTTGCATGGTCGAATCGATGCCCTAGTGCTGCGGGATAGATTCTGGCTAGTCTTAGCCGAATCTAAACAAGCCAAGCTTTCCTTTTCGATGGCCATTCCCCAAGCCTTGACCTACATGATGGGAAACCCCAATGCGCCAGATCCTGTGTTTGGAGTTGTCACCAACGGGGATGGATTTTTGTTTATCAAACTGGCAAAGCAGCCTCAACCGACCTATGCCTTGTCTGACGATTTTTCTCTGTTTCGACAAGCCCAAAACGAGCTGTATCCGGTGCTCAAAATCTTCAAGCACATTGGGCAATTAGTTAGTCCTGCTCAACGGACTACTCCTGAAGGATGACTTTGCTATCGTCGCCGCTGTTTACTCACCATCTTGCGGGATAGGCGCAGGTTGATGTCTTCTTTCTCAGCCCAGTCTTGCAGGATGCGAAAAAACAAGTATTTATCAGCCCCCTGCAGCACGGCAGTTTGGTCAGCGGTTTCAATGCTGTAAGGGTACCCCCCCCCAACGATAACTTCCCCCCGCACCCAGTTCAGGTATCGGGTGATGTTGCCGCTTTCCCACATCCACAGGGGCATTTCTAAGCGCACGGGGTAGCCGTCGCGGGTGGTTTTGAGATAGGTAAAGGCAACCTGATCGCTATGATCCTGATACCGGTCTAGAATGCCGCCGCGATCGCAGCGAAATACAGCGGTGCGATCGCCCCATGCCATGAGCCGAGACAGCAGTTGAGCGTCGTGTATGCCCTCTGTGGCTTCTACACCGTAGGCGTGGTGCAGCAGGGTCGTCAGGTCATGGGCATAGGAAGTATCCACGTAGCCGATCAGGGGAACTCGGCACCGCTGGCTGGCCTCCAGCAGAGAAAGAATTGACTGAATATAGGCATCCTGGCTATCTTGATCGTAAGCCTCGGCGAATGTAACCACTAGCGCCCCATCAAAGAACACCAAACAGCGCTCAGGTTCCTGACAGGCTTCAATGTACTCCACCAGCCGCTGCACCTCCATTTGAAAGCGGCGAATATTCACCCGACGCTCTACCGGTTGGGCCGGGTTAGGCCCCAAATCTTTGGGAGTCATCAAATCCAGACGCACATCTTTCTGATAGTTGCGCTCTCGACTATGGGGATTTTCAAACCAGCCCACCTGGATCAGGGCAATTGGAATCGATAAATCCTTACCTGGAGAAAGCTGAGAACCATCTACAGCAAAGGTGGTGACATCTGCCAGCACTTCCTGCACCCAGTTAGCGCTTTCTTCTCGATTAGACCAGCGTGTGGTGGCTGATCCAGATTCTTCAAAAAAGAAGGGGACAATCCCTTTTTTGGCCTTGAGAGCCGCTTCTAGGGGGTAAGCACCGACGGGCGACCGGCGACCCAGCAATTCGGTCTGGCGCTGGTAGGGGAGGTTAGCAAAGTCGACCCAGGCCCGGTTGTAGTCGGCCAGTAGCTCAAACTTAGCCCGATTAAAAATACTGAACGCCTCTCGCTTCTGGTCGAGCAACCGCTTTATATGACTTGCACTCACTGGCATACCCCACACCGCCATTTAGAACAAACGTATTGACGCCAAAATTCTAGCGGTTTTGCGATAACCTGTCATGGGCATTAATTTCTGTCATCGCCAGGATTGACTAAAACGGAAATATTCTGGGGGCCAGCAACACTGTGATCGCCCAAAAAGTCAGGTTAAAGGGAATGCCAACGCGCAGAAAGTCGCTGAACCGATAGCCACCAGGGCCGTAAACCATGAGGTTGGTCTGATAGCCAATGGGGGTGCTGAAGCTGGCCGATGCGCCAATCATGATGGCAATTACGAAGGGCATGAAGCTGACCCCCAGACTTTCAGACATAGCCAAAGCGACCGGAAACACGAGGGCGGCGGCGGCATTGTTGGTAATACATTCCGTCAACAGGGTAGTCACGCCATAAACCAGTGCCAGGGCAACCCAGGGGTTATCGCCAGCGCTGCTGACTACCGTATCAGCCAGGACGGTGGCGGCCCCGGTGGCCTGCAGGGCTTGACCGATCCCCAAAGCTGCGCCAATGACCAGCAGTACCGACCAGTTAATATTCTTAAAGGCCCGAGAAGGAGAACAGCAACCCAGGGCAAGCATTAGCAGGGCCGCCAGGGAAGCCGCCTTGAGCATATCCATCCAATTCAGGGCTACCAGCAAGACCATGCCGACCAAAATGGCCAGAGCCAGGGGAGCCTTTTCGTGGCGCAGCGGTTCAGAGTCGGGAATGTCGGTGACCAGGTAAAAGTCTCGGGAGACGCGACGTTCTTCTAAAAACGATGAGTGGGCTTCTAGCAGCAGGGTATCGCCCGGGCGCAGGCGAATATCTCCCAACTTGCCCTGGAGCCTTTCGCCATTGCGCCCCACCGCCAGCACCACAGCATGATAGTGATTCCGGAATTTGCCCTCGCGGATGGTTTTACCGACCAGGGGACAGGTATTAGAGACTACGGCTTCGATCAGGGTGCGATCACTGCGGGGCGTATTGAGCTTAAAGACCTGATCGGTTGCAGGCTTGAGCCCGCGAATTTGGTGTAAGTCAACAATAGAGGTGACTGCCCCCACAAAGACCAGCTGATCTCGCTCTCGCAGCACTTCGCGAGGGCTAATGGCGGTCAGCAGCTGCTGCCCCCGCTGAATTTCAACCAGGTAAAGCCCTGGCAAATGGCGCAGACCAGCCTGTTCTACGGTTTTACCGGCCAGGGTGCTACTGGGTTCAACCACCATTTCAACGGTATATTGTCGGGGGTCGTCGCCTTCGCTAATGGCCGGCTTGCGGGCAGGTAATAACCAGCGGTGAGCCGTTAACAACAAAAAACTACCGGCAATGACACAGGGCAGCCCGACCCAGGCGACATCAAACATGCCGAGGCCTGGCAGGTCGGTTTCAGCAATCACCAGGCCATTGACCACCAGATTGGTGCTCGTACCAATCAGGGTGCACATGCCTCCCATAATGGCGGCGTAACTTAGGGGAATCATCAGCTTTGAAGGACTGATGCGCAACTTGCGGCACCAATCACTCACCACCGGGATGAACATGGCCACCACCGGGGTGTTGTTTAGAAAAGCACTTAACCCCATCACCGGAAAGATTAACCGGACCAAAGCGGCGGTTTTACCTTTGGGTAGCCCCAGCAGGGCCTGAGAGATGAGATCCAACCCACCGGTTTGTTCTAGACCGGTTACGACAACGTAAAGAACTCCTACCGTAACCATACCCGGATTGCTAAACCCTGCCAGGGCTGCATCGGTCGAGAGCACTCCGGTAACGTACAGCACAGCTAAACCGCCGAGGAACACAACCTCAGCCGCCAGGGAGGTCAGGGCATTGAGTAAAAATGCTGCCAGGGCAATCGCCAACGTCAGCCAAGCCTGCCAACCAAGCCCTAAATTAGACTGTGGCAGCGTGACCAATTGCGACACACCCACCATCAGCAGCACGCTAACCACGCCTACAGTTACTGCCAGCCAGTTACCGTTGAGCCATTCCGCCAGGCGCATTGCCCGCTGGCGCTGCGACCCAAATAAACCATCTTTCATAGTGAATTTATATAAAAGTTATCTCATCATATCCGATACAGATTTCAATGCATTTGAGTTTCACTTGAACTTCGCGTGAAGTTTTACTGGATTTCGGGTGAAAATATACCAGTAGAACAACAAGCAAAGCCAATGTCTAGGGGCGATAGTCCAGCAACAACTCTCGATATGGCACAGGTTCTGGCCGAACAGAGTTTCTTATTTCGGTCTATAGATAGAGAAAACATTCGCCAATATCTCGAGTCAGAGACATTAGTATTCGAAAAGCTATATTCCAATCGCCCCATCTACACTGCGTTTCGGCCCGAAACCTGGTTAGATGCCCTGTATGTCATCGTCGATGGGGGGCCAGTCATTATGCGCAGTACTCCCCTCGATAGAGTAATCGCTATCTACTACCCCGGTGGGTGTTTTGGAGTCCGTAGCCTGCCCGTCAGTTTTGGGACAATGGCTCACGGTTTTCCTAGCTTGGTAGAGGCTTACAAGACTACCGATGTGGTGAAAATACCTCTGGCGGTCGTCGAGCGGATGTATGAAAACGATGAAACCTTTCGCCAGCGCTACCATCTGTTATTCGAACTGAGGGAAAAGTTTCAATACCATTTACTGAACTGCAGCACTTATCCCCCCCAGGCGGTAGCGTCTTTGCTCAGGGCTTTGATTTATCAGGAACGCAGTCTTGGTAGCCAACCCCAAAAAGAACCGCAAGGATACCGCCTGGATTTGCCCGTAGACTTAATTGCCCGAGCCTGCCAACTGAATCATCGCACCGTAGAACAGGTACTGAAAGGGATGACTAAGGCCAATTACCTGTCCCAGATTAAGGGCACAGACCACGGAGTCGATGAAATTTTCATTACCGATCCTGAAGCCCTGAAAGAAGTCTATGGAGCAACCCGTGATAAGGTGCCGTGGTGGCCTTTGAAGTAGTAGAGGGAGGAAGAGAGCGAGAGAGGGAGGGAGCGAGAGAGGGAGGGAGGAAGAGAGAGGGAGGGAGGAAGAGAGAGGGAGGGAGGAAGAGAGAGAGAGGGGATCCAAAATCAAACCAAAATTGGTTCGATTTCGTTGCTTTAAACCTTATCCAAGGAGAGTGATTTGATTTTTGTGTAAGGGCCAACAAGCCGATCCATCAAGTTTTCCGCAAGTCTTGTAGGGCAGGCGTCTCGCCTGCTTAGCTGGGACAGGCAGGACGCCTATCCCACAAGATTCCGAACACTCCCTATCCAAGTCCAGAAGTAGAGTTTTACCTTAGAGAAAACTATAGATCTCGAGCTGGACTTGGTATAGCTGCCGTTCTTCTACTACTGCGTGCTCTAGGATTTTTTCACTCTTAACCCTTTACCCTCTACCCTCTATCTATCCCCTCCTCCACTGCGAGCTTCGGTTGCTGGTGGTAAAAAGGATTAGCGACTTCTAGCTGTGCTGCCAGGGAAAATAGGGTGGCCTCGTCAGCCGGTCGTCCAACCAGTTGCACCCCGACAGGTAGCCCATTTGGACCTAAGCCGGTGGGAATAGACATTGCCGGTTGACCGCTGGCGTTGAAGGGTGGGCAGGGAGCGACCCAGTCAATCACCCTTTCAAGGATTTGAGACGATCTCAAATGCTTCCACTCCCCAACTTTAATGGCCGGGTGCATGTACACCGGCAGGACCAACCCATCGTAGGGGTAGCAAAATTCCACAATTTGGCGGGCAACCCGTTGCAGTTTAGACACTGCCCGCAGATAGGCTCCGCTATTGGTACGCCAGGCCCGCCAGTAAAGCCAGCGGTTCATTTTTTCCAGCACAATCCAGGGTACACCGACCTCGGCAATAACGGATTGCCAGACCACCGTAAACGGTTCGATCAGATCTGTTAAATCGGGAAATTCAACTTCCTCGGCATGGTGCCCCATTTCCTCTAGCCTTTGAACCGTTTCATACACAGCCTGACGACAGGTAGCATCGGCTTCACCAATAGGTTCTAACCGAGTAGCATAGGCAATCTTCAACGGTTGGGCCGGCGGTTGAGCACTGGCTAAAAAAGGCTGTTCTGGATCGGCAAGCCAGTAGGGGTCACCAATTTCATAGCCGCTTAGGCTGTCTAGCATGACAGCGGCATCGGCAACGGTGCGTCCCAGGGGACCATTAATCGCCAGTCCGTTCAGGCGCTCTCCTACCGGGGCAAAGCTGACCCTGCCGCGAGCCGCCTTCATGCCCACCAACCCACAACAAAATGCTGGCCCCCTTAGGGAACCGCCTCCGTCAGATCCCTGGGAAATGGAGCATAGCCCCGCTGCCAGTGCTGCTGCCCCGCCACCACTGGAACCACCGGGAGTATAGTCTACATTCCAGGGATTGCGGGCTGGGGAAAAGCCGGGCGGTTCAGTATAGGGCAAGGAGCCCAACTGGGAGGTAGCGGTTTTACCGAGAATGATCAACCCCGCCTGGCGGAGCTTTTGCACAATCAGATCATCGCAGTCAGCGATGCGATCACAGGCCACCTTTATCCCATAGGCACAGGCCACTCCCTCTACCGGATTTAGATCCTTCACGGATACTGTCACCCCAAACAAGGGGGGGAGTTCTTCAGGATTGTTTGACAAATGCTCTGTCTTCGCTCTGGCATCTGCCAAAGCCTGATCCGCCATCACCGTTACGTATGCCCCAAGCTGGGGATTCAAGCGATGAATCCGCTCCAGATATACCTCCGTCAACTCCAGAGGGGAAACTTCTTTATTACGAATCAGTTTTGCCTGCTCCAGAGCAGGCAAGAAAGCGAGATCAACAGGGTTCATAGTGACGATTAGAGAGGGACTGGCCAAACTCAGAAAACTATAGCAAGGGAGGAGGGGGAGGGTGGGAGAGGGGGAGAGGGAGTGCGTGGGAGGGTGGGTGCGTGGGAGAGGGGGAGGGTGGGGATTTTGGTGTAGGTTAACGATCAACCTTGCACCTTTTTCCTCAGGAAGGAAATTTGAATAACCTCCAGTATTTGTCGGGCAGGTATTTGTAGGGCAGGCATCCTGTCTGCTTGCAGACAGTCGTCTCGGCTATCCCGCATTCCTTAGGAATGAGGATTTTATATTGTAGGGCAGGCATCCTGCCTGCTCTTGGACAGCCGAGACGGCTATCCCACGTTATTGAATCCCCATTCCTTAGACCTTTTCCCTTGCAGCTTATACGGTAAACTCAAAGCCCAAAACCTTCCTCTACGCCCTCACGCCCTCACCCATCCACCCATCATCTACCCACCTACCATGCTCTACTCCTTCCCCCCCGGCTTCCAATGGGGCGTTGCAACGTCTTCTTATCAAATCGAGGGAGCTGCGGATAGCCGAGGTGCTAGCGTTTGGGATACGTTCAGCCAAACCCCCGGACGGGTGCTTAATGGCCATACCGGAGCGGTTGCCTGTGATCACCTCCACCGCTTTCGGGAAGACATTGCTTTGATGGCGGAACTGGGGGTGCGCCACTACCGTTTCAGTATTTCCTGGCCCCGAATACTCCCAGAAGGGCGAGGACAGGTCAATCACGAGGGGCTGGCTTTCTATAGCGAACTGGTGGATTTCCTGCTCAGTTATGACATTACGCCCCATGTAACGCTGTTTCACTGGGATAGTCCCCAAGCCCTAGAGACAGAGTATGGTTCCTGGCGCAGTCGGCAAATGGCGCAGGATCTTGCAGATTATGCAGCGATAGTTGTGAAGCATTTGGGCGATCGCATATCCCACTGGATTACCCTGAACGAAATTTTTTGTTTCACCCATCTCGGATACGGAGTTAATCAAGTACCCGAAATGGCTCCTGGTACGGTGGTCCAGACCGCAAAGGAAGTCTGGCAAACCTCTCACCATGCTCTGTTAGCCCATGGTCTGGGGTGTCAGGCGATTCGTGCCTATTCCCCCCGGCCCTGTTCGGTTGCGCTGGTGGATAATTTCTTAGCCCCGGTGCCGTTTGCAGAAACGCCAGAGCATATCACAGCAGCTCAACAGGCGTTCCACACCCTTGGAACTAACGGCGGCGTTATCTTTCCTGCCCTCACGGGAGAATACAGTCCCCTGATGCTGGAACATCTGGGGGAGAATGCGCCCGATGTAGAAGCGGGGGATCTGGAGACGATTCACCAACCGCTGGATGCCCTTGGCTTCAATGTTTATACGGGCGTTTACGTGCGAGCATCAGACAACGCTCCGGGGTACGAAGTTTTGCCCTTTCCCAAGGGCTATCCTCGTCTGCACATGCCCTGGTTGCATGTGGTACCCGATAGTCTCTACTGGGGAGTGCGGCACATCAGTGATACTCTAAACCGTCCTGACCTGAAGGTGTTTATCAGCGAAAACGGCTGTGCCGCCAGGGATGAGCTGACTGACCAGGGGGAAGTCCTCGATATGGACCGGATTCACTATCTACGGCAGTATCTGCAGTCGGCCCACCGTGCCATCAGCCAGGGTTACCCGCTGATGGGCTATTTTCTGTGGAGCTTTCTGGATAATTTTGAGTGGGCCTACGGCTACGACAGGCGCTTCGGCATCACCTATGTAGACTATGAAACTCAGCAGCGCATTCCCAAGGCTAGCTTCCACTGGTATGGCAAATGTGTGCAAGAAAATCGCATTGTGTGACGAGACGACTCAGGCAAAGAGGCATTTTTGCTTCAGGGCTACCTTAAGCAACCCCTTGTATTCCCGTTCTGAAATCACATAGGCCCCAAATCGAGCCAGGTGAGGGTTCATCATCTGGGCATCGAACAAGACAAAATGCCGCTGCCGCAGATGCTCGACCAACCGGACCATTGCCACCTTAGACCCCTCCGAAATGCGGTAGAACATAGATTCTCCAATAAAGGCTCCACCAATCACCAGGCCTAAAATGCCTCCCGCCAGTTCATCTTCCTGCCAGGTTTCAAAGCTATAGGCAATGCCAGCCCGATTAAGTTCCTGGTACATTTCTTTAAGTTCGTCTGAAATCCAGGTAGTATCCCGGTCGGCGCAACCGGCTACCACTTCCCCAAACGCCTGGTTGATGGCAACTCGAAAGCGGTTCTGGTTCAACACCCGCTGCAGCGACTTGGGGTAGCGGAACCGCTGATCGAGTGGAATCAAAGTGCGTTGGCGGCTGGAGTACCATCCCAGGTTACTGCCATCCTCATCGGCCATCAAAAAATACCCCTGGGAGTATCCACGAATGATGGCGTCAATGTCGTACTTAAAGGCGTTCACAGATGTCATCAAAGGATCGATAGGGAATCGCTGCCAGCATGGCTCTTGATCAATGCTACTCCCCATTGGCAAGACAGAGTTATTGCAACCGGGTCCTGATACTTCAGTCCATTTGGTACATTAACTGAAAAGGCATTCAGACTTATGAGGGTGTTTCCCTCGCCGCCGTTTCTCCTCCCAGACCCATGACCGAACCTCTCGAACCAATCCAACTACCTCCCGCCAGTGATGCTCAGCAAGAAGGCCAGTGGCTTCACAAGGCCTTATTGAAATGGCTGAATGCCGAATATCTCCCCGAACCTGCCAACCAGGATATCGCCGCACGGGCCTCTCAGGTCTTTGTGCGCCAACGCATGGAAGGCGAAAACGATGTCGGATCCCTGGTGATGGCCATTCTCACGGAAATGCAGAGCTTTGACTTTTCTAACAGTTTCTATGGCGAATTTACCGTGGCTAACGCCGTGAGCGACCTTTTGCTAGACAGTATGGGCATCGAGCGGTGCTGCGGACGGTCGACCACTCTAGATAAATCTGAAGCCCTGGAATAACAAAAGAGGCATGAGTTAGCCTCACGCCTCTTAAAATGTCACAGCAAGGGAAATGCCCTGAGCGTTTACCACTTGCCACAGAAAATAGCTAGTACTCTACGGCGTAGGTCGGCCAACTATTCCTGATACCCGGTACCTGGCACCCTCAGCGATGGTTGCCTTACTTCTACCAGCTAATACCAGGTAGAGCAATACAACTCTCTACCTTTGCTTGGAGATAGGTCTGATTCTGCCCTGGGAGTGGGAAATAACCTACCAGCTAGACTTAACCACCCCGGGCAACAAGCCCTGGTGCGCCATCTCCCGCAGCTTGTTGCGGCACAGACCAAAGTCGCGGTAGTAACCCCGAGGGCGACCGGTCATCCAGCAGCGGTTGTGGAGGCGGCTGGGGGCACTGTTGCGGGGTAACTGCTGAATTTTGCGATGAATCTGCACCCTTTCTTGCTGGGTTTGAGCACTGTTAAACTCTTCTAGCAACGCTTCCCGCTTGGCAGCGTACTGAGCAACCATTTTTTCTCGCTTGCGCTCACGCGCAATCATGCTTTTCTTAGCCATGCAGTTCCCTAGCTGTTAACCTTTTCGATGTAAACACAATTATTCAGTATAGCGGATGAGATTCAGCTTGATAACCCCTGGTTAAGGTTGAGGGAATAGAGGTTTTCCTTAAAGGGAGCATCCATGGAATCATAATGCTGACGGAGATAGGCATCCAGGGAGATCTCTTAAAACGAAAGCATTCCCCACAGCAATGATTTCCCCAGGTAAAGGCCCAGTGCCCTTACTCAGGGGTGTTTTCTTTCCCAGGCTTCTCCTGAGATTGGGGTTGCGTTTGCAACTGCTGCATCAGCCAGGTTGCGGCGGCGGTGTTAGTGTCTGTTTCTAAACGCTCCAGGGCTTGTTCCACCAAACTAAGGGGTAATCCTGTGAGGACGTGGGAAATCTGAATCGGTTCGTAAACCCCCATATCCGTCAATCCAAAGGCAAACAGCCTCAAACCCTTGACGTCAATCACCCAATATTCAGGAATGTCAAGGCTGGCATAGAGTTGTTTTTGCTCGTCGAGGTCGATGCTCAAAGTGGTGTCAGAGATTTCGCCCACCAGGTCGGGCAACCGTTGACCGGGGGCCACAATGCGTCGAGGTTGGCCAGGTTGCCAGCGAGGAATATTATTGCCTTTATAAAGAACAAGATCTGGTGCGCAAGCTTGGGTTTCAGGATTTTCGATTAAGCAGCGACCATAGGATTGAAGAGGAATATCTGGATTCAGAAATGCCCAGGCAAAGCAAACAGCTGTAATTAAATCGCTAAACGAAGCATGATTTGGCCCTTCTGTTCCCATGTCGACAAGTAACCACCCTTCATGGAATGCAATTTTTCGCCACTCAGCTTCGTTGCTGTCCCGTATGGCGACATAGTCTTGCCAGGTCGCATCTCGTCGCTGCATGAGAGACTTGCTGAGACTGGTTGTTTCGAGGAAGAGGGGCATGGGAATCTCTATCGCTCAGCCTGGTTATAGCTATGGTAGCGCTCTCAAACCGGCAAAAATGAGGGACAATCATCCTTTTTAGTTCTTTGGATTGTCTATGCCCATGAGATGCCGCAGAATAGTGTCGAGCTAGGCGTCTATGGGTTTTCATGCCTTAATCAGAGTTAAATGGCCGAATGCATTGCCCATACAGGCTTTCTTTCTGAAGCCAGGTATTGAATAGAATGCTTTCCATAACCACGAGGCAACTCAAAATGAATTCCGAGGTCGAGGTGAAACTGGCATCGCTCTACGATACAGACTACCAGCTTTGGCTAATGCAAACCGTAGCGCAGTTGCAGGCCCGCGATTTTGGCCAGGTGGACGTGGAGAACCTGATCGAGGAGATTGAAAGTTTAGGAAAGAGCGATAAGCGGGCGCTTGCCAGTTATCTCATGCGGCTTTGCGAACATCTCCTCAAAATGAAGTACTGGGAAACTGAACGGGAAACATGCTGGCGAGGTTGGAAGCTGGAGGTACGGAACTTTCGGTTGCAAATTAAGGCCATCCTCAAAGATAGCCCCAGCCTTAAGAACTATCTCAAGGAGATTTTTGAGGAGGAATACCAGAATGGTAGAAATCTCTTTCTAGATGGCAGCGAATTAGATTCGTTTCTCGTGCCCCAAGAACCTGTTTTTACTCTGAAACAAGCACTAGATGAAGACTGGCTTCCGGATACCAACCTGTGCTGAACGATGTGAGAACCTTTATCGACTACCAGAATCGCCCGGTACGGCTTACCCCGGAGCGGTTAGCTCATATTCTTGAACGTCCTGAAATGGCTAATATGGAGACAGCGATTCAGGAAACGCTAGCCAATCCTCAATTTGTCAGAAAGTCGAGAACTGATAACGCCGTTTTTCTTTACTATCGCTTTCGTGAGGGGACAGCAGTAGGTGACAAGTGGCTCTGCGTTGTGACCAAGTATCTAGAAAAGGATGCTTTTGTAATTACGGCCTATTTGACCGACAAGCTCAAGCAGGGAGAACAACTATGGCCCAGTCTGTGAAAATTTGGTTCGACCCCGAAGCCGACTTTTTAGAGGTTTTATTCTCAGATGCGCCTGGTTACATGCGAGAGACCGACAACGACGCCATTATGGAGCGGGTAGACACCCAAGGGAATATTCTGGGGTTTTCGGTACTCAACGTCAGCCAGCTCTCAAAACAACAGCCGCTCTATGCCCAGTTAGTTGCCGGTAGTGAGCCATAGGGTTTTGGGTTAAAGGGGAAAGGCAGAAGTGACCTACTAACCACCTAGACTCACTTTCCTGCCCTGTGGGTAATACTGAGAATGGCCCATTGCCTATTTCCAAACTGCGTAATCATGACCACCCTCGACGGACGCTACGAAATTATCCGCAAGCTCAGCTCTGGCGGTTTTGGTCGCACCTATCTTGCTAAAGATCTGCGTCGCCCTGGACAGCCCCAGTGCGTAGTCAAGCAATTGCGCCCCCAGCGGGAGTTCACGCCAGATGAATGGCAGGTGGCCCGTCGCCTATTTGATAAAGAAGCTGAAACCCTTGAGCAACTGGGTCGCCACGACCAGATTCCCCTCCTGCTGGCCCACATGGAAGAAAAATGGCAAGTTCTACATCGTGCAAGATTTCATCGCCGGTCGCACCCTGCGGGATGAGCTACAGGCGGTAAAGTGCTTGCCCGAAAAGGACGTGATTACCCTATTGCGTCAGGGCTTAACGGTGCTCAGCTATGTCCATCAACAGGGTGTCATCCATCGCGACATCAAGCCCGAAAACCTGATCCGTCGGCAAGATGGTGTGTTGTGTTTGATTGATTTCGGCATTGTCAAGGAGTTTTCGGCCCAACAACTGGGGGCCACCGCTGACCAACCCCAGTCCCAACTGATGCAGATGACCGGGCGCACTTACCGTTTGCCCAGCGAAGCCGAGTGGGAATATGCCTGTCGAGCCGGAACCACCACACCGTTTTGTCTTGGGCCAACGATTACGACAAACTTGGCAAACTATAGAGGCAATGAAACTTATGGTTCTGGGCCAAAAGGAACCTATCGCGGAGAAACCACAGAAGTAGGCGATTTTCCCTCTAACGCATTAGGTTTGTACGATATGCACGGCAACGTGTGGGAATGGTGCCAGGATGTGTGGCACGACAATTACCAGGGTGCTCCCACCGATGAGTCAGCATGGATGAAGGGAGGCGATCAGAAACGCCATATTCTACGCGGCGGTTCCTGGGAGATTAATCCGTGGTATTGCCGCTCCGCCTCTCGCTACTACCTTACGCGCCGCTTCCGAATCTACTATGGCGGTTTTCGGGTCGTGTGCGCGGGCGCGGCAGATCTGGGGTAAGGGCGAGGTTTTGGGGGCCTTAGCAGGTTAAATGGCCGAATGCATCGCCCCTACGGAATTTCTATATCGTAATCATGCACCTGACGTTGAGAGCAGGCATTTAACGCGCCGGGGCGGTTCGTGGGCAACAACCCACTTTGGTAGGTTCGCCGAAAATTTGGCCGGCTCTTCAGATGCTGGTGGGCCAGTAGCCCAGTCTAGAATAAGAAAACAGCGTCCAGTACATCAACCGAATGTCTAATCTGCCCCTCGACGAAGCTCAAAACAACCTGCCGCGGCTCATAGGTGAAGTTGCCCAGTCCCATGAGCCGGTGCTGATTACCAGTCCCAACGGCAACGCTGTTCTCCTATCCGAGGAAGACTGGTCTAGCATTCAGGAAACCCTGTATCTGCTCTCAGTTCCTAGTATGAGGGAATTAATCAAGGAAGGTTTGGCAACTCCTATCGAATGCTCTACGAAGTCATAGAGTCAGAGCGTACTATTAAAGTTATCCGTATGTGGACTCACTATGACTAACTGAGCTAAACATTTCACAAAAGCTCAGTTTGGTGTTGGGTTTTACTATCGCTCTACTCATCCGACGGCAACTATCGATACTCGGCTCGAATTTCACTCAATATTTGAGCGACTTCAGCTTCTGATTGACCATGGTTTTTCAGAACTTTTTCCGCTGACTGAAAAACTTGCTCCGCAAACAACTGGCTTAGATCTTGCCTTAGACATTTGCCTATGTAGAGCTTCAGCAGAGCTTCTAACGACATATCTTTTTGCCTGGCCACCTGATGAAGTGATTCCAAGGTATCCTTCGGAATCCTTAGAGAAACTGTGTCAGAATCGCGTGGACGTACTTTCAACTCTAGGTCTTGCTCAAGATCGCTCATACAACCTCCGCTCAGTGCGAGTGGCTACCCGGGCTGAAATAATTCTAATCCTGTCACGCCGTTCCATGTGAACAACTAGCAGCAATCGCTCCGCAAGCGAATAACCCAAAACGAATTCTCGATCTTCTTCATTAGCTGAGGCATCCCCCACAACGTAAAAGGGATCGAGAAAAACTTCTGCAGCTTCTTCAAAAGTCACACCATGCTTGAAGAAGTTGCTCTCAGCCTTGTTGGCGTCCCACTCGAACTCTAAACTCTCCAAGTTGTGTCTGATATTCATAATTTCGACTCAACTAGAGCAGCGAATCGCGATCTGATTCGCCCCAGTTCGATTCTCTTTAGAAAGAAGAAGGCAGTTATTTCACCTTATGCGATCGCAGGTGCCGCAACCGGAACCCTCACCCCATCAATCGCCATCAGCGTCGCTTCCGGGGTGGCCGGAGACGCCAGGGGCACGTAGGTGGGATTATCTCCAAATGCCGCCACCGCAGCGCGAATCGCTTCCCGCACGGAGAAGGCCAGCATAAACGGGGGTTCCCCCACTGCTTTGCTGCCGTAGATAGTGCCATCCTGGGCCGCCCGCTCCAGCAGGTTGACGTGGAAGGCTTCCGGCACTTCGCTGACGGTGGGAATTTTGTAGGTGCTGGGGGCGTAGGTGCGCAGGCGTCCTTCCTTATCCCACACCAGTTCTTCCATGGTCAGCCAGCCCATGCCCTGCACAAAGGCCCCTTCCACCTGGCCCTGGTCCACCAGGGGGTTGAGGGATGAGCCCACATCGTGGACGATATCCACCTGGCGCAGTTTGAAGCAGCCGGTAAAGCCATCTACCTCTACTTCGCTGACGGCGGCACCGTAGGCGAAGTAGTAGAAGGGGCGACCGCTGTAGGTTTCGGGGTTCCAGTGGATGTTGGGGGTGCGGTAGAAGCCCGTGGCCGACAGGGAAACACGGGCATCGTAGGCGGCAGTAACGACGGTCTTGAAGGCCACCCGCTCGTAGGGAGCGGTGCGGCAGTAAACGTGATCGTCCTTGAACACCATTTCTTCGGGGCCATCCAGGTTCAGCAACTGGGCGGCAATGGGGGCGAGGCGTTCCTTCAGGATGTCGCAGGCGTTCTTCACCGCCTGGCCGTTCAGGTCTGAGCCGCTGGAGGCTGCCGTGGCGGAGGTGTTGGGCACCTTATCCGTGCTGGTGTGCATCATGCGGAACTTATCCACGCTGACCCCCAGGGAGCGGGAGGCCACCTGCAGCATTTTGGTGTGCAGCCCCTGGCCCATTTCGGTGCCGCCGTGGTTGACCTGAATGCTGCCGTCGGTGTAGATCAGCACCAGGGCACCGGCCTGGTTATAGACCTTTTTGTTGAAGGAGATACCGAACTTGACTGGAGTAATCGCCAGCCCTCGCTTGCGGTAAGGGTTGTGCTCGTTGTAGGCAGCGACTTCGGCCTGGCGTTGTTCGAAGTTCGAGTTCTCCCTGGCTTCGGCCCAAACGCGGGAGACCCGATTATCTACCAGCTCCTGCCCGTAGTGGGTGGTGTTGGTTTCGCCGCTGCCGTGGTAAAAGTTGATTTCTCGCACAATGTCAGGGGCCAGCCCCACAGTCCGGGCCACCCGGTCGATGATGTCCTCAATCACCAGCATCCCCTGGGGACCGCCGAAGCCCCGAAAGGCCGTATTCGACACCCGATTAGTTTTGGCCATGTAGCCCTTCAGGTCCACATTGGGGATGTAGTAGGCATTGTCCACATGGAGCATGGCCCGCAGCAGCACCGGGGGCGACAGGTCCACACTCCAGCCCGCATCGCTGTAGAGGTTGAGCTGCAGGGCCAGAAGCTTGCCACTGTTGTCGAAGCCGACTTTGTAGCGTCCCAAAAAGCCGTGGCGCTTGCCGGTGATGATCATGTCCTGGTGGCGGCGGAAGCTGACGCGGGCGGGTTGGCCAGTTTTGAAGGAGGCCAGGGCCGCGATCGCAGCCACCGGATTGGCCTGGGATTCTTTCCCGCCAAAGCCGCCCCCCATGCGCAGACAGGTCACCACCACCCGGTTGTTGGGCAGGTCCAACACATCCGCCACCGTGTGCTGGGTGGACGAGGGGTGCTGGGTGGAGGAATACACCTGAAAGTTGCCCTCAGTATCCGGAATTGTCCACGCCGCCTGGGTCTCCAGGTAGAAATGGTCTTGCCCGTTCATGTCCACTTCCCCTTCCAGCACATGGTCTGCGCTTTCGAAGGCTCTCAGAGCGTTGCCTCGGGTACAGAGGTCCGGCGCGCTGTGGAAGCTCTGCGCTTCAATTGCTTCGGGAATCGACAGAATCGCAGGCAAAGGCTCGTACTCAATCTTGACCTGCTCAGCACCAAGCCGGGCGGCGGTTTCCGTTTCGCCCACCACCCAGACGATGGGCTGGCCCCAGTAGCTGACTTCATCCGTCGGCAGCAGCGGTTCGTCGTTGCGGATAGCTCCGGTATCGTTCTTGCCGGGGATGTCTTCGGGCGTTAACACCGTTACGACTCCCTCAATCCCTAAAGCTGCCGAAGTATCCACCTTGAGGATGCGGGCATGGGCATGGGGCGACACCACCGGGTAAAGGGAGAGCATCCCCACCGGTAGCCGCTGGTCATCGGTATAAACGGCTTTGCCGGTGACGTGGCCGATGGCGCTTTCGTGGCTTTTCCGCTGTCCTGCAATGCTCATACCTATACCTCTATTTCTGAGTGCTGGGGCAAGTTCAAAATCACAATCCGTGACTTGGGAATGGATGAGTTTTGAGTTCTTGATTTTGAATTCTTAGTTCTTAGTTCTTAGTTCTTAGTTTTGAGTTCTTAGTTCTTAGTTTTGAGTTCTTAGTTTTGAGTTCTTAGTTTTGAGTTCTTAGTTTTGAGTTCTTAGTTTTGAGTTCTTAGTTTTGAGTTCTTAGTTTTGAGTTCTTAGTTTTGAGTTCTTAGTTTTGAGTTCTTAGTTTTGAGTTCTTGGTTGAATAGTTAACTCAAAACTCAAAACTCAAAACTTATTGAATTCCCATTCCTAAGAGCCGCCTACCGCTGGAACCAGCACCGATTGAAAGTCTACAAAGAATTTCTCAAACAGGTTGGCTACCAATCGCTTGCGGTATTCGGCACTGCCCCGCAGGTCATCCAGGGGAGTGAACGCCGACCGCAGCATTTCCTTGGCTTCCAGCACGGTGCCAAGGGTCCAGGGCTTGCCCACCAGCCATTCCTCTACTTCAATCGCCCGAGCGGGGGTGGCGGCAACTCCGCCATAGGCCAAACGAGCATGGACGATGGTGTCCTGGGCATCCAGCTCCACCCGGTAGGACGAGGCCACGATGCTGATATCGTCCGTACCCCGCTTGCCGACTTTGTAGGACTGGGACAGACGCCGTACTGCTCCCGGTGTCATCCCTTTCGGAATGGTCACGGACACGATCACTTCCCCAGGACGCAAATCCGTCACCCGGTAGCCCTTGAAGAACTCAGAGAGGGGAATCGTCCGTTCTCCCGAAATGCTTGCCACCTGGACCGTGGCATCCAGCGCCAGCAGCACCGGGGGCATGTCGCCGATGGGGGAAGCGGTGCCCAGGTTTCCGCCCAACGTAGCGCGATTACGAACCTGACGGGCCGCGAACCAGTACAGCATTTCATCCACACTGGGGAACACGCCTCGCAGCTGATCCTCAATGTGACTGAGGGGAACCGCTGCGCCGATCACCACCGCATCGTTGGTCTGGTGGATGAACTGGAGTTCCTGCACCCCTTCCAGGGCAATCATCACCGGATAATGCTGCCGGTACCAGCTCATTTCCAGCCCGAGATCCGTAGAGCCTGCCACCAGGGTGGCGTCGGGATGCTCCTGCATCAGCTCCAGTACGTCCTGAAGCTGGGTGGGGCGATAAAACTGCTGATTCTGACAGGCGTAGGCGGTAGGGGCTAAATCCAGGGAAGCCTGGTGCAGTTTCTGGGAAAAGTCGTCGTCGGGATGTTCCCCCGCCGCCACCTGCTGCGCCGCCCGGCGAATGGGGAGATAGCCGGTGCAACGGCAGAGGTTACCTTCCACGGTGACATCGTCATCCAGCTTGCCGTCGTAGTAGCCCGCGAACATACTCATGATGAAGCCCGGTGTGCAGTAGCCGCACTGGGAGCCGCCCAGTTCCACCATGGCCTGTTGAACGGGATGCAGCCTGCCGTTGGCGATGCCTTCTACGGTGTAGAGGTGCCGTCCCCCCAGGGTGCCGATGGGAATCAAACAGCTGTTCACCGCCTGGTAGTGGGGTTGGCCATCGGTGCCAGGACCAATCATCACCACGGTGCAGGCTCCGCAGTCGCCGTCGCCGCAGCCTTCTTTGGTGCCCACAAAGCCCTGTTGTCGCAAATAGCTCAGCAGGGTTTGGGTGGGGGATGCCCCGTTCAGGTGCATCGTTTTTCCATTGACGGTAAAGGTTAAGTCGGGTTGGGTCGAAATCGTCACAGCTACCGCAAAATTTGGGGGACAGAGTCAAGGGCTTCAGACATGTTTACGCCGAGAACAGCCGGTCTGAAGGATATCGCCCCTAAGCAGGGCTTTTATACCGTTTCTGTTAGTCAGGACTATTCATCGAAGCAGGGTAGAAAGGGGGTAGGGGGGCAAGATGTGCAGTCGCGATTCAGAGGATGGGTATTACCTTTAGTTATTAGAGCAAGACAACTCGTGGCATATGCCTCGTCTGATACATACCGATACATCACCATGGTTGAAACCGGTAGAAAAGTCAGAGTTCTGTGACGTTCCAAAAAATTTTCAATTGTGGGGCAAGCCGTCTGGGATGGGGAAGAGTACCAGGGTTTGGGAGATTTCTGAGCAGGGAAGTACCAGCCGGAGGGGCGAAGTATCTGGATAAAAGCTTTTTGAGGAGTCAGTTTCAACAATGGATTGGGTTTAGCAAGCTTTTCGCGAGTTTTATACCCAGTCCAGTTCCAACCATGTCGCCTTTCCACAGGCAAGATTTCAAATCTGGACAAGGACAGGAGTGATTACGGTCTATCAAAATTTTACATTTTGGCCAAGTAACACCCTGGAGCCTTACGGAAACCATTTGGGCAGGATGTTTTTAAGGAGGTCTATCAGTCAAGAGGAATCATGTGGCAAAAAACACGACGAGAATGGCTATTTACCCTTTGCTTTGTGGCGCTATCGACTACCATCATCTTCAGCCCCCTGCTCGAACTCCCGTTTAAGGGAGTGAACTGGCAAGAGTATCTACAACTCCCTTCCCAGCTGTCGATGGAGCAACAGAGCAGCCCTGTTCAAGAGGTAGCACCAACTCCTACTCCTTCACCATTGCCCGAGGAGAACGAAGGTGAAATTGCCCCAGGGGAAGAGCCTGAAATTATCCCCATCACGCAAGACAACCTGTGGCCTGATTTGGTGTGGCCTCTCCTGCAATTCTTGCTTCTATTTATCTTCATGGCTTTTTTGCCCTTAGTGACCTTCGTGGTTCCCATCGTGATCGGGTTCTTTGTGATCAGGCATTTAATCCGCAAATATCGCACAAGATGCGAAATCTGCCAGGTGCCGATGCAGCAACTTATGCAGGAAGCCGCCAAACCCTATCTAGATGCAGGGCAGATGGCAGAGGTGGAGGTCGATTCTGTGTGTCACGTGGTGTTGATCTGTCCCCAATGCAATCAGCGTAAGTTTGCTCGGTTTGTGGCTCCCAAAAAACTGGCGATTGAATGCCCCAGTTGCCATTACAAAACCCTGGCGGTGGTAGACCGGCAAACTTTGGTTAAGCCAACCTATCGCTCTACAGGAGAGGCCACGGTTCATCGAGTCTGTCGCCACTGTGGCTACACCACCACAAAGATAGAAGTGTTAGGCAAACGCCAGCGCAACATGACCGAGCAGGAATCCTCTTTTGTGGATGAGTCCTGGACATTCAACAACTATCTTTCTGAGTTCAAAGACGAAAATTCTAAGTGAAAACGCTGCTTAATCCAACCGCTGGAAAGATTCGTGAATCTGTACCAGCAGCGGCTCTAGGGTTGAGCTGGGAGCGGTATAGTAGCTGACGACAGCGGCGGTGGTGTCGGCATAGCCGATGTAAGACATAAAGGCGTTAGGCAGGTCGTCGGGCAGGTCAGAAAGCCAGATATTGAGAGCAGTGGTATTGTCAATGCCTTCGGGTTCGTAACGAGAGACCCGGTAGCCGTTTTCTTTAAGGTCATTCAGCAACCAGGCTACAACGACTTCGGGAGGTTGGTCGTACCAGGTAATCTCAATGCGAGCTGTTTCTGCCGGGGGCACAGCGCCCCCGTCGTTGGTGAGCACCACCTGGGGAGAGTCGGCTTGCTCGGTGGCCTGCCATCCTGTGGGGAGGCCAATGGTAAACAAATCAGCGTAGGTGTAAGGGGCAAGGCTAGTGTCAGTGGCATCTTCGACACTGGAAGGCTCATTTTCAATGGTTTCAGCGGCGGGAGACGGCTCTTCTGGCGTAGCGGTCTGAGCCTGGGCGGCACAGCCAAGCCCCGGCATCAGTAGGCTACCCGCGACCACAGTAGTGGCTAGCCCTGGCAAGACTACAGCGCAGTTGAATCGTTTTCCCATGGCTGATCCTCTCCAAAAAATCAATGAAGATAGCTTACCCCATGGCGAAACAGAGCCTTCTCTAAACCCAACCCCGTAATCGGTAGACGGCGATGCCGATATATTCCTTCAGGCCGCGGGTAAAGTTATCGATGTTTTCGGCATTGGGAATCAGGCTAAGCAGCGTGCCCGCCAGGGTATCTTGACCGGAAGACGGGGCCAGGGTGACATGAAAATCGGTGGGGGCCGGGATAGCGTCAATACCCAAATTTTGAAACACAGCCAGAGCCCTGGGCATATGTAGGGCTGAGGTGACCAGCAGAATGCGCTGCAGGCTGCGCTCATTCAAAATAGTTTGGACATTGACGGCATTTTGACGAGTATTGAGGGAATTTGGCTCAATCACGATGGCACTTTGGGGTACCCCCAGGGCCACGGCCAGTTGAGCCATGTCTTCGGCTTCTGAACCTTTCTGGTCTTCTCCCCAGGTGATGCGTCCGCCGCTCAAGATCAGCAGGGGAGCTTTTTCATTCAGATACAGCCTGGCCCCGTGCAGGACCCGGTCACCCTGCTCGGTGACATCAATCCAGGGGCGAGGCGGCTCGTGGGTTTTGATGGCTCCCCCCAGCACCACGATGGCTTCAGCTTGAGGCAGAGTGGGTGGGGGAAGGTAGCGCCACTCTAGCGATCGCAGCATGGCACTGGCCACCGCCCCGTTGCCGCTAATCACCAAAATGAGACCGGCAGTCACAATAGCAGTGGCGGCCCAGCGGGGACGCTGCCACAGCAAAATTAATGCCGCCAACAACAACAACAGCGCGACACCCAGGGGATAGACCAGTAGCGGCAACAGCTTTGATAAAAACAGAAACATCGAGCAAAGTCCTACTGCCGCTCGGCCAAGAGTTGACGCATTTCCTGAAGCAGAACTTCCTGCTCGGTTTGTAGCGACTCTAGCCGCGCCATAATTTCTGTCAGACGGTCTGAGGTTAGTTCCTGGGGGGTCGCTTTGGTCCAGCGCTTAACTAACAATCCAGTTGTTGTAGTAAACAGCCAGGCGATCAGCTGAAACGGCAGCCGCACCAGCGTCAACCAGAACCCTTCCGTAAGCCGGGCAATAGCGCTCCACAGTCCGGCAAATAAGAGAATAGCTAACCCTGCCAGGGCCAGGCTCCAGAAGGGATGCAGGACCAGCCAGGCCACCACTGGATGTTCTAGCAGCCAGGCCTGAAGAGGCTTTAACAGAGCCGACTGGAGCCCATCGGTCCAGCTATAGCTTGGCCAGTTGGGGAGCTGCAGCGGGGGAGGCATGGGAGGAGTGGGGGGTAGGGAAGAGGGAAGAGGGAAGAGGGAAGAGGGAAGAGGGAAGAGGGAAGAGGGAAGAGGGAAGAGGGGTTAGGGGGTGGTTTCGGTGGGGGGCAGGGTGGGGTCGCTGGGGGGAGCGGGGGAGCGGGTCATAATCCAAATGCCGGAAATTCCCAGAATCAGCGCAATGGCAGTGATGATCCATACCCATACCGGCAGCTTACGGCCAGTCTCGGGTTCTGGTTCGTCGATGGGTTGGTCTGCCTGGGGTGGGCTTTCACCGTACAACACGGCCCCTTCAGGGGGAACTCGCTCTGGGGTGCTGGGCGCAGGTTCGCCATAGCCTTCGGGGGGCATGACTGGAGAGATGACCTTGTGCTGCATCAGCACTACAGCGGTGTTGTCGTGGCCATTTTTCTGGTTAGCCAGTTCAATCCATGAGGCCACCGCCGCATCCAGGGTAACGATGTCCTTTACAATCAGGCCGATGTAGTTGGCCCAGGCGTCTTCAATGCGGTAGTTGTCGCTAAGGCCGTCGGAGCACAGCAGCAGAATGCCGGTTTCGTCCAGCATGAAGCGCTGAATATGGGGTTGCAAATGGTCGCCGCTACGGGTGCCGATGGCCTGAGTCAGGGCCCCGGCCTCGGGATATTCCTGGGCAACGGGGAAGGTCTGCCGACCGGCCAGCACTTCCCGTCCGGCGATGTCGTCATCAACGGTGAGCTGGTGGCAATAGTCGGGGGTAATCCAGTAGGCGCGGCTGTCGCCCACGTGGGCCAGATAAACTTCCTGAACCCGTTTCAGCCCCGCCTCGGTTTTAAGGCGTTGGGCAATCACCACCGCCATCACCAGGGTGGTGCCCATACGCTGTCGCCCGGCCCGGCTCTGGTTATCGTTTTGAAAGTTAATCAGCTCATTAACGATGCGAATAACCGCCTCAATCTGCTGGGAAATCACCTCAGGGGGGAGCAGACGCGATTCTTGCTCAGTTTCAGCCAGCAGAGCCTGGAGCTGAATTTGCAAAGACTGTACCGCCAGCTGACTGGCAATTTCGCCGCCGTCGTGACCGCCGACTCCATCGCAGACGATGGCGGCCTTTAAGCCCTGGTTATCGCCGGCCTCCACCAACCCCTGGGGAAAGCACGCATCCTCATTACGGGGCTGGGTCGGCCCCTGGGCAGTGGCCCCCGCCAGAGAAATTTTTGGAGTAATGCCTGCAGCTTGCTGGAGCAGCAGTTCGTTCAGGCGTACCCCAAACATTTCGGCATCCGTTTTACCGGCATTGAGGTCATCCAGTAAATGGCCCAGCCGGTCGGTAACTGAAGGATGTAGATGACCCAGCAGAGCCTGCCAGAACCGAATTAATGAAGCCAGGGTTGGGGGTTGCTGATCGGGCAACAGCTCTAACAGGCGCAGCCGCCAGCCTTCTACCCGCACATTTGGAGTAGAGAGCAGGCTCGCCCCCACCCCATGGGCCACCAGTACGTCCCACAGTTCCCACATCTGCCAGAGCCAGTTCAACTGGCGCAGGGGAGATGCCTCGGCAGCACCCGCGTTGATATCCGGCAACAGTTCTCCCGCTTGGGGATGCAGGGGGGCATTTTCAAGCAGCAAAATTGGCGGGGTAACGGCCTGTTCTAGCGCACCGTAAACCCCCGGCACATGCAGCCGATGGCGATGCAGCCGCATGTAGGGTAGAGCGACTGAGGGTAGCTCATCGGGCATGTCAGGGCGCTGGTCAGGTTGGGTATCCAGCCAGATGCGGGGAGCCACCACCCGATAACGCTGCACCACAAGACCATCTATGGGCAAAGACTCGGTACCTTCGCCGACGACCCACAAATAGGGTTTATATCGAGAGGGGTGTCGTTCAGTACGGTTCATAGGCGCGGTTTATAGCCAGTAGTTCCCTTAAAACAATGTAATCAGCCCACACAAGGTCTGACCCATAGCGATAGATTAATCCTAGGGGATAGGGGCAATTCTATCGGGCAATGAATGAACCAGATCAAGATTCCAGGCTAGAAATGCCCTAGAGCGCATCCCAAGTCAATACACCGATCAATGAATCAATGAACTACGTTTTATTTTGGGTGATTTTGGGGGTTGTGCTCTGTTTAATGGAGCTGTTTCTTCCCACCGCCTTTGTCGAATTTGCTCTGGGCCTTAGCGCCTTTGTGGTGGCCCTGGTAGCGCTGGTACTGCCCTGGTTTAATCTGCAGATTGCCCTGTGGGCCGTATTGTCTCTCATGTTTATTTTTTTGCTGAAGCGGTTTGTACCCAAAAGCACCCCCTACACCCTGCGAGATTCCACCGAAGGCCGCACCTTGACGGCCATTCCGCCAGGGCAGACAGGAAGGGTGCTGTACGAGGGCAATTCCTGGCAGGCCCGTTGCGATGACGAAACCATGACGATTCCGGCGGATCATCCGGTGGTGGTGGTGAGCCGCAAGGGCAACACCCTGTTTGTCATTCCGGAGAGTGCGCTAAAAGGGTGAAGGAAGGAAGCAGGGCAGTAAGAGCCTCACGGAGCAGAAGGGAAGAATTAAGGTTTCCAAAGGAAAGGAAGCATGGGCAAAAATCAGGGCAAGCTAATGCTGACTTTTCCTTGCTGACAATGCCGGTTGTGTTGACGTAAACCAATGGAGTAAAGACGATGGGTAATTTGTTTGGTTTCCTGATCATTTTGTTTTTTGGCGGTTCGGTGGCCGCCAGCTCGGTCAAAATCATCAACCAGAGTGATGAGGCCCTGGTGGAAACCCTGGGGAAATACAACGGCAAAAAGCTGTCTCCTGGTCTTAACTTCATCATTCCCTTTCTCGATAAGGTGGTGTTTAAGCAAACCATTCGAGAGCGGGTGCTAGATGTACCTGCCCAGCAGTGCATTACTCGCGACAATGTCTCCATTTCTGTGGATGCGGTGGTGTACTGGCGCATTGTGGATATGGAGAAGGCCTACTACAAGGTCGAGAGTTTACAGTCCGCCATGGTGAATCTGGTGCTGACCCAAATTCGGGCCGAAATGGGCAAGCTGGAGCTGGATGAAACCTTTACCGCCCGGTCAGAAATCAACGAAATTCTGCTGCGGGAACTGGACATTTCTACCGACCCCTGGGGCGTTAAGGTGACTCGCGTAGAACTGCGAGACATTGTGCCTTCTAAGGCCGTGCAGGATTCCATGGAGCTGCAGATGGCTGCCGAACGCAAAAAGCGGGCGGCGGTGCTGACCTCCGAAGGCGAACGAGAATCGGCCATTAACAGTGCCCAGGGCCGCGCCGAGTCGGATGTGCTGTCGGCCCAGGCCCGGCAAAAGGCGGCTATTCTCGACGCTGAAGCCCAGCAAAAGGCGATTGTTATGAAAGCCCAGGCTCTGCGGCAGGAGCAGATTCTTCAAGCCCAGGCGGCGGCAGAGGCAATGCAAATTATTGCCAAAACCCTGACCGAAGATCCCAGAACCCGAGAAGCACTGCAGTTCATTCTGGCCCAGCAATATCTGGAAATGGGCCTCAAGATTGGCAGCAGCGACAGCAGCAAGGTCATGTTTATGGACCCCAAAAGCATCCCTGCCACGCTGGAAGGGGTGAAGGCCATCGTCGGGGACGGGCAGTTGCCGGAGTAAATCGGCTGACATTTGCCAGTAGCCCCGGTTTCTTTAGTTCAGGACTGAGCTTCCAGCTTGGTTCTGAACCAGTGGCGAGAGCAGATTGGCCTCTATTCCCCGGCCCGGTGAGTGCCGGTGCTAGTGGATGGAGATCTTGCGGTCTGGGATACCCAGGCCATTTATGCCTATGTGCGAGAGCTGCCCCTACGTTTACTCCCAAATACCCAATACCCAGAACCTGATACCTATCCACCCCTCACCCCTGGCACTTCTCAACAAATGCCGTAACAATACTTAAAGAAACCGCAGCGGAGGAGCCATGGCATTTGGAGCATCCCTACAAAACGGTACAGCCCTGGTGGTCGGTGCAACCCAGGGCATTGGCCTGGGGTTTGTGAATCAACTGCTGGCAGATGGGCGAATTCAGCAGGTGTACGGCACTTATCGCAATCCAGAAACCGCCCAGGCATTGATGACCCTGGCCGAACACGCCCCCGGCCTGACCTGTTTACCCCTGGACGTTACCGATGAGCGCAGCATTGCCGCCGCGATTGAGAAAATTCAGCATCAATCTGAACGGTTAGATCTGGTGATTTACTGTGTCGGCCTACTTCATGATGGTGATTTTCAGCCTGAGAAGAGCCTGCGACAACTGGATGCCGATCAGCTGCTGCGGTCGTTTCAGGTCAATGCCATTGGTGCAGGTCTACTCGCCAAGCATCTGCTACCGCTGCTGAAGCATGAGCAGCCCAGTGTGCTGGCGGCTATTTCGGCCAAAATTGGCAGCATCGGCGACAACCGCCTGGGGGGATGGTACGGCTACCGGGCCTCTAAAGCGGCGCTGAATATGCTGATGAAGACGGCCTCCGTAGAATACAGCCGCAAAAGCCCCAATACCATCATCGCCTTGCTGCACCCTGGCACGACGGATACAGGGTTGTCTAAGCCGTTTCAGCGAGGGGTACCGCCCGAAAAGCTCTTCCCTGTAGAGCGCACCACTTCGCAGTTGATGGCGGTGATTGGGGGGCTAGAGTCTACCGATAGCGGAGAGTTCTTTAACTGGGATGGTAGTCGGTTGCCTTGGTAGAGAGCTAAGGAGTGAGGGAGCTAGAGAGGGGGGATGAGGTAGCAGCTGTAGCCTGGGTTAGGCTTTGGTAAAAATCCTGGAAAAGCCGATTAACTATAGATTGGCTGTAACCCGCAGGAGCGCATTTTGCGCCGAAAAGGATTGAAAAAGGAACCAATTTTTGTGGAGCAGGGGGAGACGCCAGCTTTAGTCAACCTCAGTTCGGGACAACTTCCGATAGGGAAATGCTGAGCAACTTCCCCTCCTGGGAGGGGTGCCCGGAGGGCGGGGTGGGTCAAATCTACGACCACAGATACCCCATTTACTACGGATAAAGCGGCTCAATGCCGGGATTAACCCACCCCTGCCCCTCCCAAGAGGGGATAGCTGCAGTGAAATCTCAACGGTCGTGCCTTATCTAGAACTCAGCTTTAGTCAGGCTTCCCGGCTATGACAAGATGCTGATAGTTCAGGTCTAACCCTTGTCCAAGTCCAAAAGTGGAGTTTTGCCTTAGGAAAGGCGACAGATTTCGGGCTGGACTTGGTATGACAGCTATTTGTCCATCAACTTTTGCACCGTTGTTTGGATAGTTTGCACCAGCTGAAGCACTTCCGACTCCAGCGTCAGGTAATGCACGCAGGCCCGCACACAGTTGGGAGACAGCAGCGTTCGCAGAAAAACGCCCTGAGCTTCCAAATCCTCTACCAGAGCTTTATGCATAGCTGGAGAAGGTTCTCCATTCACCAGCACCCAGAATGAGACCAGGCCCGAGTCTGGCGGGGTCTGGCGAACCATGCGCAGGTTAGGCAATTCTCCCAGCTTAGACCACAGCATCTGGCTAAGCTGGCAAATGCGGTGATACCGCTGCTCTGCATTGCCCCACTGGTGCTGATATTCAATCGCGGCCTGTAACCCTTTCAGCAAGGGGTAATTGGACGTAGCGACCTCAAAGCGCTGGCCATCGGGTTTCCAGCCGGTGGGGTTGCCCTCAGCATTGGTAGTAATGCTGCGCCAGCCAATAAAGGTAGGACTGATGGCCTGCAGAGCTTCGGGGCGAGTGTAGAGTCCCCCCAAACCAGCCGGACCACACCACCACTTATGACCCGTGAAGGCGTAAAAATCTACTGCTAAGTCTGGTAAGTTCAGGGGTAAGCAGCCTACCGACTGAGCTGCATCCACCAGTACCCACACCGGGTTGGGCGTCTGTGCATGGCAAAGGCGACAAATTCTTTGCAGGGGCAGGACCTGCCCCGTATTCCAAAAAATATGGCTAATCACCAGCAAGCGGGTCTCTGGCCGGAGATGATCTGCAATCACTGTAGCGGGGTCGCCGCCGTTGACCGTTGCCATCAGCGGACAGGTGCTGTAATGCACCCCAAAGCGCCGGCAAATTTCCTGCACTGCCGCAATCACCCCCGGGTGCTCACAGTCTGACATTAAAATGTGGTCTCCCGGCTGCCAGGAAATGCCCCACAGGGGAATGTTACAGCCCACGGTGACGTCTTCTGTCAGGGTTAGGGTTGCTGCCGTGGTGCCCAGTTCTGCTGCCATGAGGGTGCGTGTTTGATACGCAAGGCCCTGTATCCACTGGTTAATGCTGCCGGAAAACGGCCCGGCGGTTTGCACATGCTGATGGGCTTGAAAGATAGCATCCAGGGCTGGCTGGGCCATGGGGCCCTGGCCGCCGTAGTTGAAGTATTGGGTTTTAGCCAGGGCAGGGAATGGCTGGCGGTGCTGCATCAACACCGATTCAGAAGTAGTAGCAGCGTCATTCACAGGTCGTTACATTAGAGTTGGAAAGGCTGTCTAAACCCTACCTCACCCAGCCCTCTATTACAGCCACAGAACCGAGAAAACCGTTAGAACCGGTTAAGAACAATGCCGCTGGCTGTCAATAAAGACTTGGATGCGGTATAACATTCAGTAAGTAAAAGTTTGCATCAATTCATGTTGGTTGCTTCAAGTGCTCAACGAAGGTTAAGGGTTGAAGTATGCCAGGCGTGAATTTTAGATAGGTTAAATGGCCATTCACTTAGCGACAGCAACCAAGCAACCCAAGGAGCGACAGCAAAGGTCGTTTCCCAGGTTTAAGCTGTGCTTTGCAAAGCCCGTTCAGCCTGAGTTTGGTCTATCTCTTGATGCGGATAATCTTAAACTTCGTCTCCCGTACTTTATTGCTAAAGCCATAACCTGTTTTGTCTGCTGATACCTCCCTTACGCCACTATCTGATCGGGGGGAACGGTACCAAACTCCCTCGGGGGTTGAGGCTGGAATAAATTTTGCGAGTTCGCGGCAGCCTGAACAGCTCTGGATTACCGACAATGTGCTGTTTCACTATCAGCGGTGTCATCGACGGGCCTACTTAGACCTGTTTGGAGACGAGAGTCTGCAGGATGCTCCTTCAGACTATTTACTCAAACTGCGTCAGGATAGTGTCTCCCATCGGCAACTGACTCTAGAGACTTTTCAACCCCTGGCTCGACCTGATTATGCCGCAGGCGACTGGGAAGCCGGGGCCCAGGCCACACTAGAGTTGATGGCGGCTGGGGCAGAGGTGATTTATCACGGTGTGGTGATCACCCAGGCCCCCTGGGGGCAGGCCAAGCTGGTGAGCCAACCAGATCTGCTGGTCAAAGAGTCGGGGTGGTCGCGCTGGGGCAACTGGTCTTACACCCCCATCGACATCAAGCTGGGCAAAAAACCAAAACTTGATTACCAAATCGTGGCCACTTACCACGCCTATCTCCTTTCACGGGTGCAGGGAGTATGGCCCGAAGCCAGTTGTTTGCTGCTCAGAAACGGCCAGCGCTACGACGTCGATTTAGATCGCCTGGTGATTAAGCTACAGGAGGTCTTAAATTCCTGTTTGCGAGACCTGCAGGGGCAAGTAGCGCCAGAGCTGTTTATTTCCCACAGTCGGTGTGACCTGTGCCAGTGGTTTAGCCACTGCTACAGCCAGGCCCAGGCAACCAGGCACCTTTCCCTATTGCCGGGGGTAACTCCGGCCCGGTACGAATTTTTGCAGCAGCATCACCTCACTACCGTAGCTGATCTGGCCCAGGCCAATCCTTCTTATCTGGCCCCCCTGCCCGGCTTTGGCGAACAGGTGGCTGAAAAACTGGTGCATCAGGCCCAGGCAGTACTGCAAAATGCGGCGATCCCAAGAACCGCCCCCCATGCTCCCCACGGCTTTCCGCTGTGGCCCGAAGACTTACCCGAGGGCGAAGTAGAACTCTACTTTGATATTGAAGCCGCCCCAGACCAAAACCTGATTTATCTGCATGGGGTTTTGGTGGTAAATCACCGTACCGGAGAGGAGTCCTTCCATGCCCTGCTGGCGGAATCGCCTCACCAAGAGCGGCGGGCGTGGGAAGAATTTTTAGACCTGGTTCATGCCTATCCGCACGCCCCGGTTTATCACTTCTGCCCCTACGAAGCCCAAACGGTGCGGCGCTTGGGGCAACTCTACAATACCCCCGACCGCCAGATTAACGCCCTGGTGGATCGCTTCTTTGACGTGCACAAATGCGTGACCGAAGGGGTCACCCTACCCATTGAAAGCTATGCCCTGAAGCACATCGCCCGCTGGATCGGGTTTGACTGGCGAGACGAGGGGGCAAATGGTGCCCAATCTATCTGCTGGTATAACACCTGGGCCGAAACTGGTGATCGTAGTTACCTGGAAGCCATCCTGCGCTACAACGAGGATGACTGCCGGGCAACCTATCACATTAAAGATTGGCTGGTGCAGTTTGCAGAACCTTACTGGAATCGGCTTTATCAAGCAATTTAAGAGCAGAGAAATTCTCTGCAATGTCCCCTCTTGGGAGGGGTAGGGGTGGGTTAATCCTGGCATTGAGACCGTTTACCTGGATTTAGTGAGCCATCTGCGGCTGCAGATTTGACCCACCCCGCCCTCCGGGCACCCCTCCAAGGAGGGGATTTAGCTCCGACGTCTGCCGTTGAGCGTTATCCCGAACTGACGTTGTTTTAGATCAATTCAGCCTGGGTGACCGGAGCATGGTCGCCAATGATTCTGGCCAGTTCTGGAACGGCGGCTTCTACATCGCCTTTCACTGAGTTGCGCAGCTTGTTGTATGAGGAGCGTACAACCCCGCCAGAAATTTGGATACGGGCATCGGTAACGCTGAGAATCGTTTCAGCGGTTCGAGCAGGGTTCTGGCTTAAATAAGCTACGGGGTCCCCGGCCTGCAGCCCTTCCATCCATAGGGGATCTAGCGCATTGAAGAGTTGGGGCAACAATCGCCCCACAGCACCGGGAATATAAGTCGGTCCTACGCCTTTGACAACTTTATAAGCGGTTTTTAGGGCTAAACCCGACATGCCATTTTTGGCGGCCACCTGCTGATCGATCAGCATGGTACAGCTTTCAATAAAGCTGGCTTTTCGGGACTGGTCATTAATGATTTCAATAAGTGCCATAGATTTAATTTGAATAGGTATCCAGCATTGTGCATCCAATTATTCCCTATCACAGCTCTTGGTGGCGTTCAAGCACCTAAAATTTGGCTGGGCTTAACAGGAGGATGAAACTTGTTTAGAGACCTTGTGCCTGCACCGGTTGAAGTCATGACTTACGGTCAGTCGGCAACAGCAGACGACACGAATACCAGGGGTTGCAGTTCGGCGGCATGGCGCAGGAAGTGAGTCTCGATTTCTGCGGCGGGCATGGGCCGGGCGAACAGGTATCCCTGAGCAAACTGGCAGCCTAGCTGTTGCAGTTGCTGCAGCTGTTCGACGGTTTCGACTCCTTCGGCAACTACGGTCATTTCTAATTGCTGACCCAGGGTGATGATGGTGTTGACCACCTGATGATTGCGGTGATCATTGCACATCTGGCTGACAAATGTTTGGTCAATTTTGAGGGTATCGGCGGGCAACCGGTGCAGATAGTTGAGGGATGAGTAGCCTGTACCAAAGTCATCAATGCTGATCTGTAAATTTCTTGCTTTCAGCTCGGTTAACAGGTTGATGGTGTTGCCGACATCTTCAATCAACATGCTTTCGGTAATTTCTAGGGCAATATGCCGATAGGATAAGCCCGACCTTTGCGCCAGCTCATCAATCTCTTTCAGCAGATGGGGATTTTGCAGATCTTGGGCCGACAGATTGAGGCTGATTTTCAGGTCCTTACAGCAGGGAAATTTGGCCTGCCATTGGGCCAGTTGCCAGCAGGCTGTATGAGATACCCAGCGGTCAATGGCGCTAACCAACCCTGTTTCTTCAGCCACGGGCACAAATTCTCCGGGGGACACAAACCCTCGGGTGGGGTGGACCCACCGAATCAGAGCTTCAAAGCCCACCAGCTGGTTCTTGAAGATGTCCATAATGGGCTGGTAATAGACCTGAAATTCTTCCCGTTCAATGGCTTTGCGCAGATCGCTTTCCAGGGTGAGACGGTGCAGGGCCTGGATATGCATTTGGGCATCAAAAACCTGATGCAAGTTTTTGCCTTTGGCCTTAGCCCGGTACATGGCCAGATCTGCATCCCGAATGAGTTCAGAGGCATCGGTATAGTGGGCTGTATCAACCACTACGCCAATGCTCATGCCGATAAATAGCTGATAGTCGTCCAGCATTAGGGGGGTTTGGCAGTCTGCCAGAATTCGTTCTGCAATTTGAATGGCGTTTTGGGGACTGTTGATATCGTCTAAAAGAATGACAAATTCGTCGCCCCCAAAGCGGGCAATGGTATCTTCAGCCCGCAGGTAGGCTTTGAGCTGCTGGGCGATGATCATCAACAGTCGATCGCCGACTAAATGCCCCAGGCTATCGTTGATTACCTTAAAGCGGTCCAGGTCAATAAATAGAATGGCGTAGCGGTAGAGCTCTCCCCGCTGGACCCGCTCAATGGCGGCGGTAATGCGTTCCATCATCAGGGTGCGGTTGGCCAGATGAGTTAATGGATCGTGGAGGGCGTTGTACCGCATTTGCTCAGCGGTTTGCTTCAGGGCCAGGGTACGGTCTTCGATTTTTTGCTCCAGTTTGATATTGCGGCTCTGCAGCAGCTCAATTCTTTCGGCTTCCAGGGCTTCCTGACGTTTGAGGGCGGTCTGCAGGGCATCATACTGGCGCTTAATGCGCAGCATAGATCCTACTCTGGCTCTCAGTTCCAGGGCATTGATCGGTTTACTGATAAAGTCGTCGGCCCCGGTTTGCAGGCAGTAGCTCAGATCTTCTTTGGTGCTGACCGCAGTGACCATAATGATCGGTACCGCCTGCCACTGCTCCATGGCTTTAATTTTCTGGCAGACCTGAACACCATCTAAGCCCGGCATCATCACATCTAGAAGAATTAAATCGGGATGGTAAACATCCAGGGATGCGATCGCATCTTCACCATTGGCAGCATAATTTAGCTCATAATTATGATCTCCCAACAATGCTTCAACAACGTCAAAATTGTTCGGCTCATCATCAACAATGAGAATGGAAGGGAGAATCATGACAGCTTGTCTTGCTTGTCGAGCAGTTGAAACGGTCGGAGAGTCAAAATTACCAATCACCGAAACTATAGCGGTTTTCACGGATGGGAGGTGAGCTATGGCCATCGTGGCATCGCATGACCAGGTTCACGATGGATTTCACCAATTTGGCATCACTGTCACTACCATTAAACAGTTGGCAATGGTTACTGAAACCGACCTTTAAGTTATTTTTCCCGCTCGGTCTCCATGCCTACCACCATATTAAAGAGGACAGGGTTGAAGTCGCCAAAGTGTCCTGTTTTGCTCTGGATATTGGTGGCGCTATAGCCGGCTTCCCTTCAGGAGAGTCAACCCTGACCAAGGCCAGAAGTGAAGTTTTTCTTAGGGAAAACTACAGATTTCGAGCTGGACTTGGGATAAATCTCGTCCAAATCCAGAAGTGAAGTTTTTCCTTAGGGAAAATTACAGATTTCGAGCTGGACTTGGGATAAATCTCGTCCAAATCCAGAAGTGAAGTTTTTCCTTAGGGAAAATTACAGATTTCGAGCTGGACTTGGGATAAATCTCAAAGATGAATGTCACTGAATTAAGCTGAAATCAACCCCTGCAAATTGCTGAAAGCCTTGATCTGCCGTAGGGTGGGCACTGCCCACCAGCCTTATGTCAGTGATATTCAGCTAGAGATAGCTACTGGCCTGGCGGCTGAACATCAGGTGGTACTGTCCCTGCTGCTCCATCAGCTGGTCATGGGTGCCGGATTCGATGATCTGGCCATGCTCCAGCACGATGATCCGGTCGCACATCTTTGCCAGGGCCAGCCGATGGCTCACCACCACCGCCATCCGCCCCTGGGCAATGGAGCGGAAGATGTCGTAAATTTCCTGCTCATTTTTGGGGTCCAAAGCGGCGGTGGGTTCGTCGAAAACCAGCAGTTCGGCGTCCGTTAAACGCATGAGGGACCGGGCAATGGCCACCCGCTGCCACTGGCCCCCAGAAAGATCGGTCCCATGTTCCAGCTCCTTACCGAGGGGAGTCTCCAGCCCTTCGTCTAAATCCTGGAGTAAATTTGCAATTCCCGCTTCGTGCAGAGCCGTTTTCAGCAGGCCATCTTCATGCAAATCGGGAACGCTGCCCCAGCCCACATTTTCCCGCAGGGTAGCGGGGAAGCGGGCATAGTCCTGCATGACCACGGCAATGCGCGATCGCAAATCGTCCAAACTCAGGGTGCGAAAGTCCTGGCCGTTCCAGAGAATCTTGCCCGCGCTGGGGTCGTAGAGGCGGCACAGCAGCTTGGCCAGGGTGGTCTTGCCCGCGCCGTTTTCTCCGACCAGGGCCACCATTTCTCCCGGCTGAATGGTGAGGTGAATGTGCTGCAGGGTGGCATGGTGGCTACCGGGGTAAACAAACGACACATTTCGAATCTAAATGCCCTGCTTTTCTGAAGCCACTGACTCAGGCTGCACCAGCTTTTGGGTGCCCGTCACCAACCGGGGTTGTAAATCCAGCAGTTGAAAAATGGGAGCCGTTGCCAGAGACACATCATAAATATCCCCGATGTTGTGGATCAGGATGTACAGGCTGCGGCGCAACTGCAAAATGATGCCGGTGTACAGGGCCAGATCCCCCAGGGTGTAGGTGCCCCCCAGCACCCCCAGCACCACATACACATAGGGCAGGGCAATGCCGATGCCGCCAATCAGCGCCCACAGCACCACGGCAAACGCCCCCTCGTAGCGCACCGTCTGCATGGTGTCGAACATCTGCTGAAACAGCCCCCGCCAGCGGTCGAGCAGCACCTGCTGCAGGGAAAACAGCCGCACTTCCTTAGCGTGGGCCTCGGCGGTGACGGTTTTGGCAAAAATATCCATTTTGCGGGTAATGCCCGCCTGGGTTTCTTCCACCCGCCAGCTCTTTTTGTTGTGGCGAATCTCTACATACACCGAGGGAATCGCCGCCGCCAGCAGCACCACCGGCACCCACCACACAATGGAATAGGACACCAGCACCGCCGGAATAAAGGTGAAAATGCCCATCATGATCGCCGCCGCAATCATAGCCAGCCGCTGCATTCTGAGCAGACCCTTTTCCGTTAGCTCCAGCAGGTTTAGCAGTTCGGGAGTTTCAAACAGGGCGATGTCATCGAAGCAGGCCACTTTTTGCAGCACAGTGCCCTGGCAGTAGCCCTGGATGCGATCGCGCAACGCCGCAAAGAAAGTCATGCTGAGGGAATCCATCGAGTCCACCACCAGGTTGATTCCCAGGGCAATGACTACGGCCCACAACAACAGCGGTTCCGATAAAAACACCTCCACCGGATTCTCAACCCCGCCCTGGGCCACAATCCGCGAAGTCTCGTCAATCACGATTTTGCCCAGGAACAGAGATACTGACGGCCCGACGCCATTCAGCAAGTTCAGCAAGGCCAGATTGCGCAGCTCATTAGGCGCAGCGCGAAAGACCATCGCGATACTTCGTTGCAGGGTCTGCCAGGAGGTGAGTTCTTGGGGCTTCATGGAGGAATTTAGTGTGGTAGTCCTTCTGTATTGGTGAAGTTTTGGGGGTGGGTGTGATAGGGAGGGGTGGAGGGGTGGAGGGGTGGAGGGGTGGGTGAGTGGAGGGGTGGAGGGGTGGAGGAGTAGAGGGGTGGGTGAGGTAGGTGGGGTAGGTGAGGGAACTGTAGCGTGGGTTAGGCCCTCCCCAGATTTAGCCAAGAACAGACCAACTCGGCCCTGGCCGTAACCCACAAAAACGCACGTCACTGCACAGAAAGTAGCCAGCAACTGTAGCGTGGGTTAGGCCCTCCCCAGATTTGGCCAAGAACAGATCAACTCGGCCCTGGCCGTAACCCACAAGAACGCATGTCACTGCACAGAAAGTAGCCAGCAACTGTAGCGTGGGTTAGGCCTTCCCCAGACTTGGCAAAAATCAGACTGGATCTGGCTCTGGCCATAACCCACAAGAACGCATGTCACTGCACAGAAAGTAGCCAGCAACTGTAGCGTGGGTTAGGCCCTCCCCAGACTTGGCTAAAATCAGACTGGATCTGGCCCTGGCCGTAACCCACAAGAACGCACGTCACCACAAATCAAGACAACCAGTAACCGGGGACTGAGCAGATTTTTGGTAGGGCTAACGAACAACTCAATCCAGTCAAGATTCCTACAAACCCTGTAGGGCAGGCATCTCGCCTGCTTACTGAGAGTGTTCTGATTTTTGTGTAAGGGCCAATCAGCCAATTAATCAAGTTTTCTGCAAGCCTTGTAGGGCAAGCGTCTCGCCTGCTCAGCTGGGACAGGCAGGATGCCTATCCCACAAGAGTCCGAACACTCCCGCTTACCTGGGACAGGCAGGATGCCTATCCCACCAGATTCTGAACCGTCCCTCAACCGGGAAACCCAATAATTCTCTGCACATCAGAAAAGAACTTTCTAGAATAATCTTTAGGATCCTTTCACTCCATCTCTTCTCACACCTATGTTGAAATCTCTTCTCTTCGCCGGGTTCAGCGCTGTTTACTACACCCAGAACACTGTCGACCCCAAGCGTCGGCCTAATATGTTTGCCTCCCTGGCTCTGCAGGAAGATGAAGGCAGCCGCACCGTGGCCCAAATCCGCGAAGCCAAGGCCAATGAAATTCCTCTCTGGCTGGATGAGCAAATGCAGCGCCACATTCAGGACGAAGTGCGCCACGCCCAGATCTTCACCAAAGCCGTCGAGCGGGAAGGCTACGTCATCGATATGGACAGCGAAGCCGCCGAGCGCTCCATCAACAGCATTGGAGCCGCTTCCCTGCAGCGGTACCACAAGGTCGACAACCTGGCGGAAGCGCCCCTACCCAACCTGCTCTCCAGCGTGCTGCTGGCAGAAGAACTGGGTGTACGCGGCTTCCGCTGCATCCTCAAGGCCCTGCCCGATGACCTCACCATCACCCGCGCCGCCATAGAGTCGGTGCTGCAGGATGAAGAGCGCCACGTCCGCTACCTCAGCGATGCTCTACGCTACTTCCGTGCCTCCCATGTGGCGGCAGAGTACCGGCAGGATATTGAAAACAAAATGTTCAAAGACCTGGGCAAGGTGTTCGAGTTCGTCACCACCCCCGCAGAAAAACGCCCCACCCTGGTGAAACCCGCCGAGCAGCAACGGGAGATGGTTGTAGCATAGTGGCATCCAGAAACCGGGTTTCTGGGGAGTATTCAGAATCTTGTGGGATAGGTATCCTGCCTGTCCCGGCTGAGCAGGCGAGACACCTGCCCTACGGAAATCTGGCTTGATAGCGATTTGAGCGGTGGATACCCCCCACTGATTGGCTGCGATGGCGATGGTCTGTACCCGAATTCCTCGATCATTGACTACGGCTGTAATTTGCCCGCTGGCTCCCTGGCCATAGCCAATGCTGGGAAAGTCAGGGTCATGGCTATGGTGCTTAAGATCAGCAATTTTCTCCGCTACGGCCCAGGCAATGAACTCATCCAGTTCGACTCCCCGGCTGGCGACCCATTGGGAGGCTTCTTGCTGAAGTTGCGGCGGCAGATTACCGGAATAAGTTGCCATATCTATATCTAGGTCAACCTATGTCCTTATCCTAAAAGGATTTTCGCTCGGCTCTTCAAAATCAGGACCGAGGGCATGAAAAGACCTCCACCAGATGCTGATGGAGGTCATCCAATAGGGGGTAAACCTTGTCCTATTCCAGAAGTGGAGTTTTGCTTTGAAGAAAACTACAGATCTTGAGCTGGACCTGGTATAAGTTCCCTCGCGTTACCAGCTCGCAAACACATCCTTAGCGGCGGCGATGGTCTTGTCTACATCCTCCTCGGTGTGGGCCAGGGAGGTGAAACCTGCCTCAAACTGAGAGGGGGCCAGGTAAACACCCCGCTCCAGCATGGCCCGGTGGAAGCGACTGAACTTCTCCAGGTCAGACTGCTTGGCGTCTTCGTACCGGTTCACAGGGCCAGCCTGGAAGAACATGCCGAACATGGCGCTGATGTTGCCGCCGCAGACTGCGTGGCCAGCTTCGCGGGCAGCTTCCAGAAGGCCGGTGATCAGGCGGTTGGTGATCCGCTCCAGGTCGTCGTAAACGCCGGGGCGCTGCAGCAGCTCCAGGGTTTTGATGCCAGCGGTCATGGCCAGGGGATTACCGGAGAGGGTACCGGCCTGGTAGACGGGGCCTGCGGGGGCAACCATTTCCATAATGTCCCGGCGACCGCCGTAGGCACCGACGGGGAGACCACCGCCGATCACCTTACCCAGGGTGGTGAGGTCGGGGGTGACGTTGAACCTGGCCTGGGCACCGCCATAGGAAATGCGGAAGCCGGTCATGACTTCGTCGAACACCAGCAGAGCATCGTTTTCTTTGGTGATTTCCCGCAGCCCTTCCAGGAATCCAGCATCGGGGGTGATGAAGCCGGAGTTGCCCACCACCGGCTCCAGAATCACCCCGGCAATTTCGCCAGGATTCTGGGCAAAGAGTGCCTTCACCGCTTCCAGGTCGTTGTAGGGAGCGGTCAGGGTGTGGGTCGTGGAGGACTTGGGTACACCGGGGGAGTCGGGCAGGCCCAGAGTGGCAACCCCAGAACCGGCCTGCACCAGAAACATATCCGCATGGCCGTGGTAGCAGCCGGAGAATTTGATTACCTTATCCCGCTGGGTGTAGGCCCGCATCACCCGTAAAACAGCCATGCAGGCTTCAGTACCGGAATTCACGAACCGCACCATTTCGATGCTGGGTACGGCCTGAATCACCATTTCGGCCAGCACATTTTCGAGATAGCAGGGTGCGCCAAAACTGGTTCCCTTTTCCAGCGCTTCTGACAGCGCCTTCAGCACTTCGGGATGGGCGTGGCCGCAGATGGCAGGCCCCCAGGTGCCCACATAGTCGATGTACTGATTGCCGTCCACATCCCAGATGTAGGCTCCCTTGACCCGGTCAAAGACAATGGGCTGGCCCCCTACCGACTTAAATGCCCGCACCGGAGAACTCACACCACCGGGCATGAGGTTTTGGGCGGCAGCAAAGATCTCTTGAGATTTTGACGTTTTTAATGGGGCTGTACTGACCAAAGCACTTTCCTCTCAGTTATCAAATCAAACCCTTGAAAGCCATCCAACATGCCTCTTTGCCGATCAATTCAGCCTGGAATTGATGCGGTCAGGGGGAAGCCGAAATGGCATTGCTTATCGAACGAAAGGCGCATCGCACCAAAAAGAATCAGACACCTGCGATAGATGTCTGATTTTGACTCTGACTATTATCCTATCGATTGTCTAAGCAGTGCTTAGAGATGTTAAGAACTGTAGCGTTGACTTTCTCAGCGCTTCAGGTATCTCAAGCGACCGTGCTTAAGCTGTACGACAGGATGGTTTGACATCCGCACCAGGTGTTCGTCGTGGGTGGTGACCACTACGGTAATGCCGATGGAGTTCAGCTTCTTGAGGATTTTGATTACCTGCATAGAGTTATCGACATCCAGGTTGCCGGTGGGCTCATCGGCCAGCAGCAGGGGAGGGGTGTTGACTACGGCCCGAGCAATGCTGACCCGCTGCTGCTCTCCCCCCGAGAGTTCATCTGGGAAGCACTGGGCTTTGCCCTGCAGCCCCACCATTTTCAAGGTGGGCCAGAGGCGACGGTGAATTTCTTTACGGGTGAATCCCTGAGCCCAGAGGACGAAGGCCACGTTCTCTGAAACGGTGCGCCGGGGAATTAGCTTGTAGTCCTGAAACACAACTCCAATGCGCCGCCGCATCATGGCCAGGCGATTGCCCTTGAGGCTAGCGATGGGTTCGTTGTCGACCAGCAGTTCGCCGTCAGAAGGGCGTTCGTAGCCGTAGAGCAGCTTCAGCAGGGTAGATTTTCCGGAGCCAGAGGGGCCGGTTACGAACAAAAAATCCCCCTGGTTGATAGTTAGGCTAACTCGGTCTAGCGCCTTGCTGCCGTTGGGGTAGGTTTTGTCGACATTAACCATTTGCACAATGGCTTTGCCTGCTTGAACCTCAGGCCCATCCGGTAAACCGGATGGCTGAGATGAATCGAGTCTGGTTTCGGCAGGGTCGGCAGGAACCACCATTTTGAGGCGCTCGTGTAATCGGGCCCGCACGTCTTCGGGCAGTCCGGTGTATTGAGACTGTTTAGCGGTGCGGGGAAGGACAAATGTCATAGATGTTCCTAACTACGAATCGACAGAACCGCATTATGGGCGGCCAGATACTGCTACTGCTCGCGCTGCTTTTGGGCGCTAATTGTACTCGAAAGCCAGGGTCCGACAAATACCCTATTTGAATTTTCAATATTCTTTACATTGTGTGATGGTGGCAACATACAGATTCGTTAAAGTCTCCATTGGCAGGATGTTTCCCCGGTTATGCAGGACAACCCCCAGCAGCCCACATTAACCTGTTTGGCAGCAGGGCTAAGCCTTTTCACCCCATCACTAAATTCGGCTGACTCCAGGGTGAGATCAGACCATCCTATATGGTTCATTGGAAAATGAAATTTCCCCGGGGAGTTTAACCGCTCACCCATGGGGTTAGCCGCACCGCTATTCATTAGGTACAGTTATGTTTATTCGCAAACTGCTCGACTGCCCAGAGTTTATCGCGGGGGATGGCACCCGGCTACGGGAGCTACTGCATCCCGATAAGCAAGACATCGCCCTGCGCTACAGCCTGGCCCACGCGATTGTGCCAGTGGGGCAAGTTTCCACGCCCCATTCGCTAACGACATCAGAGGTTTACTACATCCTCGAAGGCCAGGGAGACATGCACATTGACGATGAGGTGAAGCCGGTAGAACCCGGCGATGCGGTATACATTCCTCCCCAGGCGCGTCAGTACATCCGCAATACGGGATCAACGCCTCTAGTGTTTATTTGCCTGGTGGATCCGGCCTGGCGTCAGGAGGATGAAACGGTTTACGATGCCGTGGAGTGAGTACCTTCAACCGTCGATGAGCCGCGTCGTTTCCTGAAAGGTTGCCTCTGAGCTAGAAACTCAAGGTACGATCGTCCTAAAGCCCCGTTTTACCTTGATCCCCGATGTTTGACCAAATTGCCAACTTACTGGGTCGTCGCCCTCTGCCAGTTCACGCCGATGTGGAAATCTACACCTGGCAGACCTGCCCCTACTGTATTCGGGCCAAGCTACTGCTGTGGTGGAAGGGAGTAAATTTCACCGAGTACAAAATCGATGGAGATGGGGCCGCCCGCATACGCATGGCCGAGCGAGCCAATGGCCGCAAGACGGTACCTCAAATTTTCATCAACAACCAGCACATTGGCGGCTGTGACGATCTCTACACCCTGGATCAGCAGGGGAAACTTGACCCGCTGCTGACCACTGCGCCCTAGCTACACCACAGGCGTCCCGTCAGCATATCTCTATACTGATTCCTGCTGGGCGGGAATCTACTGCGCCTTAGCTACACCACAGGCGTCCCGTAAGGGCGACAAAACTATGGCGCAACCCCGACCATAGGGCTTGCGCCATTGCCTTGAGCTTTTGCCGAAAAGTAGGTCGAGAACGCCTGGACTGCAGATTACAGTCCTGAAGGTGATTCAGCATATCGGCGAGGGTATCGTCCGTTTCGGCGAGCTTAGCTGGTAGGCAGCTAGGTTGCTTTTGACAGGAACTACAGAGCATGAAGCTGAAGCTTAAATAAACTCGACTGAGAACTACAACAACGAGATTCAGTTCAGTTCCGGCAAGTTAGCCCCTGGGGATAGCAGTAGCCCCTATGGGGATAGAACTGAATGACAGATAGACCCAACCCCTGAGAGGCTGTCTATCCATACTATTTATATTTTGCTTTGTTCAAGTTAAAAGCTGTCCGCTCTGAACTAAATTCAAGGTTAAATTTTGGCGAAAGCCACTTTACCTCCTCCAAGAGATATCGCGCAGAAGGGGAAAAACGAAATTTTTGGAAATTTCCCTATGGTATCTATGCCGCAAGATATATCGTTTCCTTTCAGAATGGGGATTTTAGCCCACAGAGAAGGATTAAGTGTGTAAAGATCAGAGTATAGAACGATTGTCAAGCCATCTGCTTGAAAAGACGCGTGTAACGGTGTGAGGTTGAGCGTCCCATCCTTTGGAAGCAGTGTTTCTTCCTGGCCCTTACCCCAGTGAAAGGAATTAACAGACAATCGCCAGTCGCTACCTTGTGATGATTGAGCAAATGAGGGGCGGGCTGGAGTTTGCAGCAAAAAGAATGGAGGAGTCCTATGAAAACCGTCGCCCTAACCAGTGCCATCCTGTCTGTGCCTCTATTCTTTGGGATGCCTGCCCAGGCTGAGAACCCGGCCCATGTACAACAGTTGATCGAAACCAACATTTGCCCTGGTTGTGACTTGTCTGGTGCCGATCTTTCCCAAGCTCACATCATTGGGGCTGACCTGCGAGAAGCTAATTTGCAGGGCGCGAATCTGATCGAAGCTAACCTTGAGGGGGCTGACCTGACCGGTGCAGACCTGACCGGTGCAGACCTGACCCAAGCCTTTTTGACCAATGCCGTTCTGGATAACGCCATTTTGGACGAGGCCAATCTGACTGCAGCGCAGGTTTACTTTGCAGAAGCCGCGGGCATCTCACTCATTGGAACAGATTTAACCCGTGCAGAAATTGTGGGCACACCGATTAGCATTGGTGGTGAGTAGTGGCTCACTCCTTCAGCAAGGCTTTAACGGCCTCCCTGGTCGGCATTGAGGCTTGTGCCCCCCTCTGGGTCACAGAACAGGCCGCAACGGCACTGGCAAAGAGGCCAGCGGCCTCTAGAGCTTTGCCTTCCGCCAGGGCCGACGCCAGTCCTCCATTGAAGGCATCTCCGGCGGCAACGGTATCTATAGCTTCCACAGCAAAAGCTGTCTGGTGATAGCAATCCTGCTCAGTGGCGATAATGGCACCATTGGCCCCGAGCTTAATCACGACTGCATTTACTCCCCGTTTGACCAGAGCTTGGGCGGCAGCTATGGCGGAGGATTTGTCGGTTACTGGAAAGCCTACCAGATCACTCGCTTCAACCTGGTTAGGGGTCAGAATATTCACCAGCTGAAAAAACTGGGCGGGCAGGTTTGCCTGGGCGGGGGCAGGATCGACAATGACTGTGACTGATTTTTCTTTCGCTGCCTTAGCGGCGGCCATGACCACCGCTAGAGGAATTTCAAATTGCAGCAATAAAAAATCTCCGGGGCGAAATTGTTGAGCCAGGCGCTGAACATCGCTGTCTTCGACTTTGCCATTCGCCCCTGGTACGATTACGATCTGATTGTTGCCGACATCATCCACCACAATTAACGCAATCCCTGTAGCGGTACTCTGGTCAACAATTACATTGTGGGTGTCAATCTCGGCCTGCTTCAAGCTATCAATTAAGGCTTGGCCAAATTCATCATCTCCAACTCGCCCTACCATGGTGGTCTTTGCGCCTAACCGGGCGGCAGCTACGGCCTGATTTGCCCCCTTACCCCCTGCTACCGTTTGAAAGTGACGCCCCACCAGGGTTTCTCCCGGTGTGGGCAACCGGGGAGACTGGCAAACCAGGTCCATATTCAGGCTACCGAGCACATGAATCGTCGGTCGGGTGTCATCATCCATGTCTAAAGCCAGGGTTCCTCTTCTTCATTTTTGCGGCTGTAGGGGGAAGGTGGGCGATCAGAACTCCAGGCCCACCAGGCCGTCTGGCATTCGCCGCAATGATAAAATTCCTGCCACTTACGGCGATGGTCTTCACCATACACGGGAGAACGGCGATTAATCCAGACGGCCTTAGCCTTTTGGGTATCGGCCCCGCAACGGGGGCAGCAAAACTGGGTAGCGTGGGAGGCGGCTTCGGTCCAGGCGGGCGGTACAGGGGAAAAAGCTTCCATAGTGATAGGTGATCGGCTTCTCCCATTATGGGCCAGGGATATGTAGGAGGTTGCCAAGTTTTAAGTAGCGCCACAATTCTTGGCCAGAACGATGCGTTGTCGCTGTTATTCGGCATAATCGTTGGCAGGCAAGCGGTTTCCTGAGCATGAGGAGGGCCGACATCGCATGGTACTGCGCTTAATTTCGCTGCTGGGCCTGGTTGGCCTGTGTTTTGTCGCCTGGCTCGGGTCTGAAGACCGCCGTCAGGTGCCCTGGAAAATGATTTCGTGGGGCATAGGGTTGCAGTTAGTGCTGGGCTTGTTCATCTTTCTATTTCCCTTAACCCGCGAAATCGTGGTGTGGGTCAGCGGCATTCTCAACGCGCTGATTGATGCATCAGAAGAAGGGGCCAGATTCCTGTTTGGCCCAATTCTGGTGCCCGTACTGGGAGAGCAGGTAGGCCCTGACGGAGCAGGCCGTTGGATTGCTCGCGCCCTGACGCCGCCGTTTACCCCAGTGCCGGGAGATCGCCTCGGGACGGCGAACCTGAATTTAGGTTACATCCTGGCTTTTCGGGCGCTGCCCCAGGTGATTTTCTTTGCGGCTATTTTCTCTCTGCTGTATAACCTGGGGATTATTCAACCGGTGGTACAGGCGTTTGCGCGGTTTTTCCGCTGGACGATGAACATCAGCGGAGCCGAGGCTCTTTCAGGGGGGGCAAACATTTTTGTGGGTATTGAGTCGGCCATTGCCATCAAGCCGTTTTTGGAACGCATGACCCGCAGCGAACTCTGCGCCATTCTGGCCTCCATGTTTGGATCCATCGCATCGACGGTGCTGGGGCTGTATGCCGGTTACCTGCGGGGTACCTTCCCCGCCATTGCGGGGCATTTGATGTCGGCCTCCATCCTGACGATTCCGGCGGCGTTTGTGATGGCTAAAATTCTGGTGCCCGAAAAATCAGAACCAGAAACCCTGGGCAAAGTGCCCGAAATCGTTTTTGAGGATGAAGACCGCAAAAGCCCCATGGATAGCCTGATTCTGGGAGCTCTGGATGGGGTCAAAATGGCGGTGGGGATTGCGGCAGCCCTGATTGCCATTCTGGGGCTGATCGCACTACTGAACCTGATTTTTGCCCAGCTCGCCTCCCTCAGCACCAGCGAATTCTTTCTCTGGCAATCCATCGGACGCATTTTCAGCGTCATCACCCTGCAGAACATCATGGGGGCCCTGTTTTTGCCGCTGACCTTTTTGACAGGGGTCTCCCTGGACTGGTCGGAACTCTGGATCTCGTCCCAACTCATCGGTCGGCGACTGCTGGAAACAGCAATTCCGCCCTACATTGACCTGGCAACCCTGTCGGCGGAGGGGGTATTGAGCGATCGCGCCCTGGTAATTATCAGCTACGTGCTCTGCGGGTTTGCCCACATCCCCTCAGTCGGCATCTTCGTGGGTGGTCTGGCGGGGATTGTGCCCTCTCGCAGTAAGGACATCAGCGATTTGGGCTGGAAAGCTCTCTGGGCCGGAACTCTGGCAACCTTAATGACGGGCTGCATCGCCGGAATCTACTTTTATGAGGGAACCGCCGTATTGGGAAGGTGAGATGTACATAGTGGCATACTTTTTGAACGAGGTTTACGGCGAACAGCGGACTGAGCTAGACCCGGCTGTGGCAAAAATGCAGTTTATGTCTTTGCCTCGTGGAGATTGGTGATGCTTCGGTGAGAAATCTGGTGGGCAAACCTACCCGATCCCACAGGTTTTGAACCAGGGTATCAACGCCCGGTACTGGTGATAGAAGATGAACTGGTTCAAAAAGCTGCGTGGTGGAGCCCTGGTGAGTCTGGGTTACATGCTATCGCCCCTCTCCTGGTGGAATGATTTGTTCTTCAATCTGCCCATTGCCCTCATCTTTGGCTACGGCGCGAGCTGGATCAACTCGTCCTGGTTTGTGCCCGGTACCGTCATCGGCTACTGGCTCTCTAACGTGGTGGGCATCGTCATGATGCAGTTTGGCGCTGGGGAGATTCTGTCTCGCGAAGAAAATCGAAACCTTAAACGGGATTTGCTCCTGGGCCTGGGAGGCGCAACCCTCTACACCCTGGTGGTCGCCGCTCTGGTGTACCTGAAGGTCCTGAAGGTGCCAGATTTTTTGATGGTTTAGGCTTCCAAGAGTCTCTCAACCTGCGTTCGGGATAAGGTGAAACTATCGAGATTTTGCTGTCATTATCCCCTCCGGGGTGGGTTAAGCGGGGCATTGGCCCGTTTTATTCACGATAAATGGGATATCTGCGGTCGCAGATGTATTCCCCGCCCTCCGGGCACCCCTCCAAGGAGGGGATTTAACCCCTTACACCGAATCCTGATGTCACACCCCCGATGCAAATGCTGCTTCCGCCCAGGCTGAGCGTGTCGTTCGTATCGCGGCTCCCTGAGGGAGCAAGCCTCAACGTTGCTGCCGGTGAATACAGCCCGCACCGAGAATCAACCCGACTGCCAGGATGGTCGTTCTGGGAATGGGTGAAGGGAAAACTCCCATGACCGTTTACTTATCGAAAAATGGGGCAGCTCAATTATCTGGGAAAATTGCCCTATCGATTGCCAAGGAGAATAGGGCCATGTCCAAATCCCTCACGCGAGATCTGGTCGGGGCGACAAAAGACCTGCACTCGGTGGCCCCCTGGCCAGGTTTACTGAGATTCCTGGTTTTGGGAGCCAGCTTTCTGGCGCTAGTGAGACTGGCCTGGATGGCTGAAACTACCCTCGGTTTTGTAAGTTGGACGATACTGGCCGGAATTCTCTACACCTTCTGGCTGATCTGCACCCATGACGCTACCCACCACACCCTGACAGGATGGGCCGGGTTTGACGAAATTAGCTCCCGCCTCATCTCCTGGCCCGTGCTCTGGCCCTTTGGGGTCTACAGTGAACTTCATCGCCTCCACCACAGCTGGAATGGGCGAGACCTGAAGGATCCTGAGCGGGTACAGTGGACCGAGGAGGAGTACCGGCAAGCGACTCCACCCCTGCGTTGGTACGTCCAGCACCAGTGGCCAGTGGATATTTTCCTGCTGGGCGGACTCGGCATGATTGCCAGAACCTTCTGGCACGGCTTCACCCTCAGGGGCAACGCTCCTCGCCTAGGATGGCAAATCCCCCTGGATGGGGTGGGGATGCTGCTGGTGCAGAGCAGTTTGATTACCCTTACCCTGGCCACCGGACATGGACTCTGGCAATATCTGCTGTTCTGGGTCGTGCTGGAACGCACCATCGGTATCGGCATCCAAACCCGCGACCACCTCGAACATTACGGCCTGTGGGAATTTCGGGAGAACTACCTGCTCACTCAGCTCTACGCCTGCCGCAATTTGAAAGTCCTGCCGGGTACCGGGTGGTTAGTGGGTGGCCTGCACCTTCATGCCGTACATCATGCCTTTCCGGGGATTCCCTTTTATCGGCTGCCGGAAGCATTCGGACGGGTGCAGGCTGTCCTTGCCCAGCACCAGAAACCAGCCATGAAGATTGAAGAGGGGTATCTGCAAACTTCCCTGCGTTTGGATCGACATCCCTCTTTAATCAATCCCGCTGGCTCGATCAATCCCGTCGGCTCTCGCGATCCGGTTCTGCGCCGATAGAGTAGTGGATGAAAGCTCGCCCTGCCGCGATCGCATCTTGACTTGTAGAATAGAGCTCTCCATCATTAAGCACCACCAGCTCCGGATTCACCACCCAACATTGATACCCCTTGCCCCGCTGGTAGGTCACAGCAGAAATCCAGCCAGGAAATACCGCCACATGTACTAATTTCTCTGGAGTCATCGGTATTTACCTCTCAGGATTGGAACTCTAAAACTATTGAGCAGGTGGCGAGAGCAATTTCCAGCGGTCAGCGGTATAGTACCTACCCAGGAAATCCTGCAAATCGCCGAGGTATGCCTGGTGCTATTGTACTAATCTTGATTCAAGTGTACTATGGTGTGGCAGGTAAAGCAACGGGCTAAGTCAAGAGGTTCAGCATCTAAGTCAGTCTTCAGGTGCGGCTCTGCCCCTGGCTTTTGGGCTCTATTCCAATTTCAATTTGACTGCAACTGATCAATTCATTTACCCAATCGGTTACTTCAAAGGGCAGCTATGGCATCCAAAAACAAAGAGGTTACGGAAAAGCAGAAGGCACTCTCGATGGTGCTGAACCAGATCGAGCGCAACTTCGGCAAAGGATCTATCATGCGCCTGGGCGAAGCCAGCCGTATGCAGGTGGCCACTATCCCCACCGGAGCACTGACGCTAGATTTAGCCCTGGGTGGCGGCATTCCTAAAGGACGCATCATCGAAATTTACGGTCCAGAAAGTTCCGGTAAAACCACCGTTGCCCTTCATGCCCTGGCGGAAGTTCAGCGCAATGGGGGTGTAGCCGCCTTTGTGGATGCCGAGCACGCCCTCGACCCGGTTTATGCCAAGGCCCTTGGCGTGGACATTGAAGAACTTCTGGTCTCCCAGCCCGATACCGGCGAAATGGGGCTTGAAGTCGTTGACCAACTGGTTCGCTCTGCCGCTGTGGACCTGGTCGTGGTAGACTCCGTTGCTGCCCTGGTGCCCCGCGCCGAAATCGAAGGGGAAATGGGAGATGCCCACGTCGGTTTGCAGGCTCGCCTGATGAGCCAGGCCCTGCGGAAGATTACCGGCAGCATCGGCAAATCACAATGTACGGTAATTTTCCTCAACCAGCTGCGACAAAAAATCGGCATTTCCTACGGCAACCCCGAAACCACCACTGGCGGTAACGCCCTCAAGTTCTACGCCTCAGTACGTCTGGATATTCGCCGCATTCAGACCCTTAAAAAGGGAACCGAAGAATACGGCATTCGGGCCAAGGTCAAGGTCGCCAAAAACAAAGTGGCTCCCCCCTTCCGCATTGCCGAGTTCGATATTCTCTTCGGCCAGGGCATTTCCACCCTCGGCTGTCTGCTGGATCTGGCGGAACAAACCGGCGTCGTCATCCGCAAAGGAGCCTGGTACAGCTACGAAGGCGACAACGTTGGTCAGGGACGCGACAATACCGTGCAGCGCCTCCAGGAAGATCCAGCCTTTGCCGCCAAGGTAGAAGCCCAGGTGCGGGAAAAGCTGGCCCTGAATGGCTCTTCTCTCCCCGTCGAACCCGAAGATATGGAGATGGAAGAGGAGGAGTAAGGAATACTGAATTCAACTTTATGTATTGAATTTGGCCATGGCCTTAGGAATGCGGATTTTATACCCAGTCCAGCTCGAAATCTGGAGTTTTCTCTAAGGCAAAACTCCGCTGCTGGACTTAGACAAGGTTTATAACATCCAATTTTTGTAGGGCAGGCATCTGGCCTGCTCTTGGACAGCCAAGCTGGCTATCCCACGCTATTGAATCCCCTTTTCTTAGGCCCTTTGTTCGTTAAGAGTTCCTTGCCTGCCATTTCAGTCGATAGGGTGCCAGGCGTTCTATTACGTAAATGTCCCCCAGCTCTAACAGGGTTCCTTGCCTACCATTTCAGTCGATAGGGTGCCAGGAGGGCGTCAGGTTGCACTCCTTGTTTTGCCACTGACCGACCACCCTCGCCGTCAATGCACGGGTAAAGCCAAGAAAAAAGGATGTCCTGATCGGACATCCTTGGCTGCTCCAGCTACAGCACAAACCTGAGTTAAACCTTGTCTGAATCAAGGCTTAGAATTTTTGGGAAACAAAGCGTTGGGTAGAACTGGCGTTCTTAACAAGGACTATGCCAGTTGATGCATTTCTTCTTCTAGTTGCTTGAGCAGGGATTCATTGCCCTGGGCACGGGCCACCTCAATGCGGTGCTGCAAAATACGCTGAATATTGCTTCGGTGAGATTCTGCTGCTTCTTTCAGTAAATGCCGACGGGCCTGCATCATAGAATTGTCAGAGGACTTGATGGCTTGAAATACAGAGTGGCGGTGCTGCTCGGAAGCATGAACTCCAGGACGAACCTGCCCCTGGGCTGTGGTGCTGTAGGGCACTCCGCGATAGGTTAGATCGGCCACAGGTTGGGGAACCGGTACATGGCTTACGTAATTGAAATGTAGGGGACGACCACGATATTTCCCCAGGATTTCTTGCTCCTTCACCTCTAAGGAAGGAGGATTATAGTCATATTCCACGCCGCGATAACAGAGTCTCATAAACCGCCTCCTGTCTATCCAAGATGAGTCAAACTACTTAGGCAGGGTGCGTTCCTTCAGGAGAAGTCTCCCTACTTCCGTCCAGGTCTGAGAAGCCGGTGCACCACTGCTCCAGTTTTTCTCTTACCCAGATGAACGGTCCAATTAATTCTGTATTCAGTTTTACATAATCAAGCCGATGTCAACAAGTGATGAGATTTTTAGCTGAAATTCGTTAATATCCTCCAAACCCCCGCCATACAGGGATTTGAGCCGTTCGAGACTGGTTTTGTTGATTGGTAAATCTTAACCTCGGCAGGGAACCAGAGGACTGATTTGGCGGGAAAACAGGCGGTTCTGAATATCCTGCAACCGTCATGGAACAAGCCTTGAATGGCTCTCGATTTAGACTATGCTGGTGAATGAGAGGAAGTTACTCAACTTAACGCTTCGACAAGCGTGTTTACATTTCATGAAATGCATTATCAATCGTAGGGCTCAATTTTCTGCCAGTCATCGCTACTGGCTGCCCGAATTAGATGACGCCGAGAACGCCAAACGATTTGGCCTGTGTGCTCGCGCCCCAGGGCACGGTCATAACTACGTTCTTTATGTGTCTATGGAGGGGGACCTGGACGAGTATGGCATGGTCCTCAACCTTTCCGATGTGAAGCAGGTGATTAAGCGGGAAATTACCAGTCAGCTGGATTTTGCCCATCTCAACGACACCTGGCCCGAATTTCAACAAACCCTGCCTACTACAGAATTTATTGCTAAGGCCATTTGGGATCGTTTAGTCCCCCATCTGCCTGTGGTCAAAATTCAGCTCTTTGAACACCCTGAACTGTGGTCAGACTATTTAGGAAACGATATGGAAGCCTATCTCACCATCAGCACTCATTTCAGCGCAGCTCATCGGTTGGCGCTTCCCCAGTTAAGCTACGAAAAAAACTGTGAAATCTACGGTAAATGTGCTCGTCCCCACGGTCATGGCCATAACTATCACCTGGAAGTCACGGTTAAGGGCAAAATTGATCCCCGCACTGGCATGCTGGCTGACCTGGGGCAACTCCAGGCCGCGATCGATGAGCATGTGGTAGAGCCCTTTGACCATACCTTTCTCAACAAAGACATTCCTTACTTTGCTGAGGTTGTACCCACCGCAGAAAATATCGCGGTCCACATTCGTGATCTGCTCAGGGAACCCATTCAATCCGCAGGTGCCCGGCTTCATAAGGTCAAGCTAATCGAAAGCCCCAACAACTCCGCAGAAGTTTATTGCCCTCAACCTGAAGAAGGGGCTGTGCCCGAGACTACTGCGACTCCAGAATTGGCAGCCGTTTAGCTAGAGCTTTTAGGCATCGCTTTGGTTTCGTAAGTTTCGTAGGCGGCAACAATACGCTGCACCAGGGGATGCCTCACCACATCCCCCTGGGAGAGCTTACAAAAAGCAATACCATCAACCTTATGCAGAATTTTTTCTGCCACCAACAGCCCTGACGTCTGGATGGTGGGTAAATCCGTTTGGGTAACATCCCCCGTGATTACCATGCGGGATTTGAAGCCAAGGCGAGTGAGTACCATCTTCATTTGGGCTGGCGTTGTATTCTGGGCTTCGTCCAAAATAACGAAGGAATTGTTTAAGGTGCGTCCCCGCATGTAAGCGAGGGGGGCAACTTCAATGATGCCTCGCTCCATCAAATTGGCAATCTTCTCAGGATCCACCAACTCATGGAGAGCATCGTATAGGGGACGGAGGTAGGGATTGACCTTCTGCTGCAGATCTCCAGGCAAAAACCCTAGCCGTTCTCCTGCTTCCACAGCGGGTCTGGTCAGAATTAGCCGTTCGTACTCATTATTTAGCAGCGCCTGCATGCCGACCATGGTGGCCAGAAAGGTTTTGCCAGTGCCGGCGGGGCCGATGCAAAACACCATGTCGTGGGTCCGGAGGGCCTTGATATATTGCTTCTGCCGAAAGGTTTTTGCCCTCACCACTTCACCACGGCGGGTTGTAGCCACCACATCCTGATGGATAGCCTGCAGTTCCTCCACTTTATCGGTGTCGAGGGCGTGGCGAGCCGTCATGATGTCGGCACTGGTAATGGGCTGTTCCTGGCTCCAGAGGGGTTCCAGAGCGTTAACAACGCCCTTGGCGAGATTGATGCCGTTTTCGGTGCCGGAAATGATCAACTCCTGCCCCCGCATCACCAGACTGGCTCCGGTTTGCCGAGACAGGAGTTTTAAGTTTTCTTCTCGGTAGCCCGCAAGCGCGATCGCACTCTCTGGACTGGGCATTTCGACACGAAGGAAGGAGGGCATTCAGGCGGCTAACGTGAGATTGTTCGTTGAAGTGAAGGTCAGTTATTCTGCAGCCCTATCGGACCTTGAAGGCTTAGGTCTGGGGGGGCTGCTACGCTTGCGGGGTGGCCTACTAGGCCGATCAGCACTACCCTCGCCACCATTGCCACCATACACATCAAAGTAAGCTGACCATCCTGAAAGAGCGGCAGTGGCACGCACCACGTTTCTAACGGCCTGGACATTTCTGCCGCCTCTGCCAAACACCTTGCCCCGTTCTGCTTCGTTAAAGGCGACTCGAATCCAAACCTTAGACAAGCCCCCATTTTCCTCGCAGTCAATTTTGAGGGATTCAGGGGTATCTAGGAAAGGTTCGATCAAAAAGCGAACGAGGCCCAAAAAATCAGGATGATCCATAGCCCTAGTGTTAGATCAAATCAATGGTCAAGGTCTCAGGACTCAGCCTTTACCGGCGGCTCAGCATGCACCTGCTCAAAAATGTTAGCTTTTTCTAGAATTCGCTGAACAGTCTTGGTCGGCTGGGCTCCTTGCTGCAGCCGCCGCACGATAGCCGGGACATCCAAACGGGTTTCATCGGTTCGGGGATTGTAAAACCCGAGTTCTTCAAGGGGGCGACCATCACGACGGGTACTGCTATTCATCGCTACGATGCGGTAGCTAACTTCCCGCTTCTTGCCAAAACGCTTCAATCGGAGCTTGATCATAGGGCTAAACAAAAATCGTCATTTACATGAAAAACTTAGAGCTTGCTCTCTCTGGTCTCTGCTTGTCGTGGAGAAAACCACGCCTTGAGCGATCGGACTGAGAACCGGACAAACATTTTGCCGCAAGTTTCTAATCTTAGCACCTATGTAGACGCTAAGTAAACGGCCTGCCGCAGTTGCCAATGCTAAAGAATTAGCCGGAGTTAGCAACGCAGAGGATTAGTCTTCGTGCTCATCAAAGGGATCGGCCAGTTGTTTGGACGGCGGCCCAAACGAGGTATAAACCGCAAATCCGGTAACGGCAATTAAGACTGCCGCCACGGAAATGATAAGAACTGTTGCAGGTTCCATAAACTTTATGAGAAAGAAGAACCACTACATCTTATGATATTACGAACTATAAAGTGTTGATTGATGGAAGGTTCCATGGCACAACGGACTTGGTTGGGAGACGTTCTAAAGCCTTTGAATTCTGAGTATGGTAAGGTTTCCCCCGGTTGGGGAACTACCCCGCTAATGGCGGTATTTATCGGCCTTTTCTTCGTGTTTCTGTTGATTATCCTTCAGCTTTACAATTCTTCAATCGTATTGGAGAGCTTTGATGTCGACTGGCGCAGCTTGGGTCAGTAGGCTGACTGGTTGAGTTTTCTACACCAGGTCCAGCTCGAACACTGAAGCTTTAGCCTTAGGCAAAGCTCCACTGCTGGATTTGGACAAGGTTTAATACATGATTTAGGCTATGGCGGCGACGTGTGTAATGCGTCGCCGTTTTGCTTGAGGGTCGTTGTAAGTCTGGTCTGCGATCTACACTGTTAAGACACCTGATTGATTCGTTTTGCTGTGACAGTAGTCCATCGGCACGGGCAGTTAAGACGTAAACACCGGCTGCAGTGAGGTAAATAGGAGTTGTCGTATGAACGTGTTTGGCATTGGCCTCCCCGAGATGGCCCTGATTTTGGTACTGGCGCTACTGGTGTTTGGTCCTAAGAAGCTGCCGGAAATTGGCCGCAGCATGGGTAAGGCTATTAAGGGATTCCAGGACGCTTCCCGGGAGTTTGAGGAAGAGTTCAAAAAGGAAGCTGAAAATATCGAGAAGACCGTGAAAAGCCCGATGAAGGCTTCTCTGGAGCCGGATCCCCCAAAGGCACTCTCTCCCCAGGATGCTGCTGCACGGGCTGAAGTGACGAAAGCTGAGCCTGAAGCTGCTGAGGCTCCTGCTGAGACTCTTGACGCACAAGAAACTTCTGCCGCCGAAGAGCAGGCTGTTGAGTCCTAGAGTTTGATGCTGTTGGCGAAAAAATAGTTGTTCCAGCTTAGCCCTCACCCTAAATCGAATGTCACTGAATGAAGCCTGGTGGGCAGTGCCCACCCTACAACAGATCAAGGCTTTTGGCCATTTGCGAGGGTTGAATTTTACTTATTTCAGTGCCATTCCACCCTAAATCCCTCTCCCACACTTAGCAGAGAGACTTTGAGACCTCTGACTCTCCCACTTCCATTCATAAAGTGGATTTCCAAGGAAAGAGGAAAAATAGCGCTTAGGGAATTCGCCAACAAAATTTCGCCATCTGAAGTTATTTCCCAATCTTTAACTCCCAAACACTGAGGATATGGTTCATTCGGCAGGACAGTCTGATACCCCGGATATCAGCCTGATTGTGGGGCTGGGTAATCCTGGTCCGAAATATGCAGGAACCCGCCACAATATTGGCTTTGAGATTGTGGATCAACTCTCCAAGCGGTTTTCGATTCCTTTAAAGGAGGAACGTCGCTTCCAGGGGGAGTACGGGGCGGGCTTTTCGCCAATTCGGCAGAAGCTTTATTTGTTGAAACCGACCACCTACATGAACCGTTCGGGGCAATCTATCCGGGCGGTGCTGGACTGGTTGAAGCTGGAACCGGCCTCAGTCCTTGTGGTTTATGACGATATGGATTTGCCGATTGGGCGACTGCGTCTGCGGCTATCCGGTTCTGCCGGTGGGCATAACGGCATGAAGTCGGCTATTTCCCATTTGGGGACTCAGGACTTCTGTCGGATGCGAATTGGTATCGGCAGTGCTGACAAGAGTGGAGAACCTGATCGGGCCGTGGTCTCCCATGTGTTAGGCAGCTTCTCGAAGCAGGAGCGCCAGCAGATGGATGAGGTGGTGGATGTGGCGGTGCGGGCTCTGGAGAAGTCCCTCAGCGACGGCGTAGAGAAGGCGATGAGTCTTTATAACGGTGTGGAGATAGGGGGATAGCCCCCAGCCTCAAGAATTTTGCCAGGGCTATAATTTTTTCAAGACTAAAGACTAAAAGCTAGTTATGTCTAACCTTGAGCAAATTGAGTCAGCCACCCTTTCCCTGACCTCGAACGAGTTCGAAAAACTCAGGACATGGTTTGTAGAAGCCAGACAGTTCTAGACTTATCAGAAGCCAAGCTTGTTTACTGCTGTCACTCCCCGGAAAGCGGGAATCCAATCGAGAGAAATCCTACCGAATGGATTTCCGTCTTCACGGGAATGACGGATTAGCTATCAACGGCAGTGACTTTTAAGGCAAGCCGCTGCCGTTGATAACTGGATTAAGCAGCCACTAAGCCTCGATGGCGCAGCAGAGCTTCCGTACTGGGTTCCCGCCCCCGGAAGGACTTGAACACTTCCATGGGATGGCGGCTGCCGCCGAGGGCCAGGACCGTATCACGGAACCGCTGCCCGGTTTCGGCCAAAGCTCGCTCGTTGGTGAGGCCCGTTTCTTCAAACGCAGCGAAGGCGTCGGCGCTGAGGACTTCGGCCCAGAAATAGCTGTAGTAGCCTGCGGCGTAGCCGCCGGCGAAGATATGGCTGAAGGCACAGAGAAAAGCGTCTTCAGGCAAAGGTTCGAGGATGGAAGACTTGGCGGCGATGCGACGGCTGACATCCCAGATGGACTCGTCGCTGTCCGTTCGGTAACGGTAGTGGAGTTCGATATCCGTCCAGCCGAAGCGGACCTGGCGCAGGATGGCGTTGCCGGTCATGAAGGAACGGGCAGCCACGATTTTCTGGTACAGCTCCTCAGGTAGCGGTTCGCCGGTTTCGTAGTGGCGAGCCAGGGTGAGCAGGGTTTCGCGGTGGTAGCACCAGTTTTCCATAAACTGGCTGGGCAGTTCGACCGCATCCCATTCCACGTTGTTGATACCGGCGGCACCGGAGAAGTCCACGGTGGTGAGCATGTGCTGCAGCCCATGGCCGAATTCGTGGAAGAGGGTTTCCACATCTCGGAAGGTCATCAGGCTGGGCTTGCCGTCTACAGGAGGAGACTGGTTACACACCAGATAAGCCACCGGCAACCGTACTAAGCCCTTGAACTTGCCCCGGGTGAGGCATTCATCCATCCAGGCACCGCCGCGCTTTTCGGCAGGGCGGCTGTAGGGGTCGAGGTAAAAGTGGGCGATGACCTCGCCGGAATGATCAGAAACCTGGAAGTAGCGAACATCGGGATGCCAGATGGGGGCTTCCCCATCGGCGGCGGTAATGGTGACACCAAACAGGCGATGGGCCAGGGAAAAGAGACCATCCAATACCTGGGGCAGAGGGAAGTAGGGGCGCAGCTCTTCGTCGCTGAGGCCGTACTTTTCTTCCCGAATGCGCTCAGACCAGAAGGCGGTATCCCAGTGCAACAGATCATCCGCTTCGGCAGCATGCTTTTCTTTGGCGAAGGCTTTGAGGTCGTCAAACTCAACGACCGCTTTGTCGTAGCTGGCGGTGCGCAGTTCTTCCATCAGGGTTTCGACCGCCTCGACGGAGGGAGCCATTTTGCGGGCAATGCTGAGTTCGGCGTAGGTGTCGTAGCCCAGCAGGTGGGCCATTTCGTGGCGCAGTTCGAGGATGCGCTCGATATTGGCGGTATTGTCCAGATCTCCTTCAGAAGCTCGGGTGATGAAGGCGCGATAGATTTTTTCCCGCAGGTCGCGACGGCGGCTGTGCTGCAGAAAGGGAACATAGCTGGGGTAGTCGAGGGTAATGCGCCAGGGACCGGATTCGGCAGTAGCATCTTCAGCGCCATCTTCCCGAGCTGCCTGAGCCGCCAGGGCCAGCAGGCTGGGGGGCAACCCTTCTACTTCCTGAGGGTCAGTTAGCGTCAGGCTGAAACCCTTGGTGGCGTCCAGCACATTATTAGAGAACTTGGTGGATAGCTCCGCCAGGGCCTGCTGAATTTCGTTGAACCGCTCCTTGGCTTCCCCTTCCAGGCCAACGCCAGACAGTTCAGCTTCGCGAATGGAGGATTCGACGATGCGCTGTTGGGCGGGGTCGAGGTTGTCCCAATCGGCACCAGCGCGAATGGCTTTGAAAGCCTCGTAAATGGGCTTGCTCTGGCCCAAGCGGTTGACGAACTGCACCAGCAGGGGTTGGACTTCTTCGTAGGCTTCCCGCAGTTCAGGACTATTTTTGACGCCCATGAGGTGGCCGACAATACCCCAGCTCCAGCGCAGGCGTTCTTCGATTTCGCTGAGGGGGTCTACTAGCCCTTCCCAGGTTGGCGTTAAGTTCTGTTCTAAGGTTTCGAGCTTGGCGCTGAGTTCTTCGAGCAGCGCCTTAATGCCTGGTACAACATGGCTCGTTTCAATGTCGTCAAATGGAGGAAGACCTTCGCCAATCAGCAGAGGATTTTGAATTGTGGTTGCTGTCATAGTCTCAAATATATGCGTTAGGAGAACCGGGCTGGACCGTTCATCTTTGGGGAACTGATGATGTCACAAGTCAAAGTCGAAACGACTTCGCTTTATTCTCTCAGTATATATCACTTGAGTAGAGTATGCACCGCAGTAGCTATGACCACTTGATGATGTCTTATTTGAGACATTGTAATCTGCCTCTGCGGCACAAGGCTCTAATGCAAGCCTTTCTATTCGGGTCGTCTGATGATCAGGTTGAGGGTCGGCGGGGCAACTCATGTTGTGCCGACGTCCTGGAAGGGGCTGAGAAATGAGGATTTTATAACATCCAATTTTTGTAGGGCAGGCATCTTGCCTGCTCTTGGGCAGCCGAGATGGCTATCCCCCGTTATTGCATCCCCATTCCTTAGTCTCAAAATTTGGGTTTGGTATCTTCGCAGCACTTTTCAAGCTGCCTCTAGGGTAGATTTAAGGCAATATCGGAATGTTCGGTTGACTTCTTCTGCCGCTGCTGAGGCGCTAATGCAAAATTCCTTTGAGCGGATTGTGACGGGTATCGTCATCTTTGCGCTGACGGTTGTGGTCGCCGTTGCCGGTTATGTGATTGCAGGATGGTCGCTGCTGGATGCCGTCTATATGGTGGTGATCACCATTTTTGGGGTGGGCTATGGCGAGGTGCAACCCCTGGTTTCCCCGGCGTTGAAAGTATTTACGATTTTAGTCATTATCACCGGAGCTATCTCCGTTGCCTACACGGTGTCAGGGTTTGTGCAGTTGGTAGCAGAAGGGGAAATTCGACGGGCACTCAACTTAAAACGTATGACCCAAGATATTGAAAGTCTGGAAAATCATGTCATCATTTGCGGGTTTGGTCGCATTGGCCAGATGGTGGCCCGCCGGTTAAAGGATGAGCATCAGCTGTTCATCGTCATCGACAACGACTCGGAACGCATTGCCCTGGCTCGAGAACAGGGGATGCTGATGTACCAGGGCAATGCCACCGACGAGAATGTGTTGCAGGCGGTACAGATTCAGAAGGCCCGGTCTCTGGCGACAGTCCTGCCCGATGATGCGGCCAATGTGTTCATTACCTTGACGGCCCGAGAAATGAACCCAACATTGACGATTCTGGCCCGAGGGGAACTGCCCTCAACGGAGAAGAAACTGCGGCTAGCGGGGGCTGATCATGTTGTGCTCCCGGCTACCATTGGGGCCATAAGAATGGCGCACCTGATTACCCACCCATCGGCGGTGGACTTTTTATCCGATACGGGGGCCGGCGATGGCTTAAATGAACTCCTGGCGGAACTGGATATTCAACTCAACGAACTCTCCATCGAGAAAGATTCTTCCCTGATCGGCGGTACCATTGGCGATATTGAAGTGCGGGGCAAAGGAACCTTCATTACGGTAGCTCTGCGGCGGGCAAACGGGGAAGTGATGATTCACCCCGGTCGGGATACTTACCTGGCCAAGGGAGATACGGTGATTTTGATGGGCCACCAGGGAGATATGCCAAACTTTGGCCAGCGCAGCACCCTGAAGCAGCAGATGCGGTATCGGGGGGCGAGGATTCGCTAGGCCCCGTCTCCGGCTTTGCAGCCGCTAGTCTGAGGGGATAGAGACGGTGACGGCAGCGATCGCAACATACATATCGTCATTCTTGTCATCCAGTTCGGGGATAGCCCGACCCGCCACCACCATTCCCCCGTCTTCCACCGTGAGAGACTTCTGGCCAAAGGGCAGCACCGCCAGCACCTCATCCTGCCGTACCTGGTCGGGGAAGGGCACCGCCACCTGAACGTCCACAATCATTTCATTGGGATGGCTGAGGCCAGCTACTTCCCACACGCCCGGTAAAGCGTTGTGGGCGATAGCGTTGCGCACCGCTCGGGAGGCTGCCACGGTGGGATCCTGGCCATGCTGGTCAACTCCCATGCCCATTTCGATGATTAGTCGTTTATTTGCCATGGCTCCTCTTGAGTAATCGTGTTAAGCGCAATCCTTAGAATTGCTAAGCTATGAGCATATCAAGGTTTCAGCGAGTTCTTTATGAATAGTGCTGCGGGGCTGCTGGGTGCCTCTATCGCCGTGGCGATTCTGATTTACACCAAGCCCAACTTTTTCTGGAACACCCCCAAAATGCGCCGTGCTCGCCAGCACCTGACCGAAGCCCAGGCCGAACGCATTGGCTACGGGATGACGCTGGTGTTGGGACTGTTTGCGATCGCGGTTATGCTCTTTTCTTGACCTGATGCCCCACGCTTTTTTTCGCTTCTATAACAGTCTCAACGACTTCCTGCCCCCAGATCGGCAACAAAAAGAATTTCTCCGCAAAATTAAAGACCGAGGATCCATTAAAGACGCCATCGAAGCTTTAGGGGTGCCCCATCCTGAGGTAGCTCTGATTTTGGTGAATAGCGAGTCCGTCGGCTTTGACTACCTGGTGCAGGAAGGGGACAACATCAGCGTTTATCCCCAATTCACCAGCCTGGAGGTCAGCGATGTCTCCCTGGTTCAACCCGAGCCGCTGGATGAGCCGCGGTTTGTTCTGGATGTACATCTGGGGAAGCTGACCACCTACCTGCGATTGCTGGGCTTCGACGCTCTTTACTGTAACGACTACGAGGATGATGAACTGGCGCACATCTCCAGCGAAGAGAAACGCATTCTACTGACCCAGGACCGGGGTCTACTGAAACGCAGCAAAGTCACCTATGGCTATTCGGTACGTTCTGATAACCCGGAAGAGCAGACTGTAGAAGTCTTACAAAGATTCAACCTACGGAATGAAATCGCTCCACTGCAACGCTGCCCCCGCTGCAATGGAGAACTTGAGTCGGTTGAAAAAACGGCTATTGAAGACCAGCTCCCCCACTACACCCGCCTTTCCTACAACGAGTTTTCTCAATGCCAGAATTGCCAGCAAATTTATTGGAAGGGAGCACACTACAAACGGCTTCAGGGGCTTTTGAAACGAGTCACTGAATAATAGACCTTATCGGTAATATACCAAGTCCAGCTCGAAACCTGTAGCTTTCCCTTAGGCAAAACTCCACTTCTGGACTTAAACAAGGTTTAAATCGTTCTGCATGTAAATGCGTGCAGTAACACTAGGAATGTTCGATTTCGGGCAAAGAATTGACTGCTTTTTTATTTCCGATTTAGTCTAATGAAGAATCCCTAAGCCCGATTAGTTGCGTTAATTTCATCCAGAATTTCCTGGGCACCCTGGGCGCGGACCTGCTGGGCCAGTTGCGTTCCCAGCGCCTCAGCCTGGTCGTGGGTGCCCTGTACGGTGTCTTTAATCATGCGCTTGCCGTCCAGGCTGGCAACCATGCCGGTGAGGGTGAGGGTGTCACCGTCGATGTTGGTATTGACGCCGATGGGTACCTGGCAACCGCCTTCCAGCTCCCGCAAAAAGGCCCGTTCTGCCAGACAGCGGACGGTAGTGGGGGCGTCACTGAGGACGCTGAGAATTTCTAAAATATCCTCATCCCCATCGCGGCATTCAATGCCCAGGGCACCCTGACCAACGGCGTGGAGGGAAATGTCGGAGGAAATGACTTCGTGGATACGGTCGCCCATATCCATCCGCTGCAGACCGGCGACGGCGAGGATGATGGCATCGTAGCCGCCGTCATCCAACTTCTTCAGGCGGGTGTTGAGGTTGCCGCGAATGTCTTTAAAGGTGAGGTGGGGGTAATGGTGCCGCAGTTGGGCCAGTCGTCGTAGGGAAGACGTGCCGATCACGGCCCCTTCAGGCAGGGTGGCCAGGGTCTTGTCTTTGTTCTTTTCGTGCATGACCAGGGCATCGGCGGGGTCTTCTCGTTCGGTGACGCAGCCCAGCATCAGCCCCTCGGGGAGTCGGGTGGGCAGATCCTTCAGAGAATGGACGGCGAAGTCGCTATCACCATTGACTAAACTGGCTTCTAATTCCTGGGTGAACAGCCCCTTATCGCCAATCTTTGAGAGAGACACATCCAGCACCTTATCCCCCTGGGTGTCCATGGTGACTACCTCAAACCCGAAGTCGGGGTAGTGCTTTTGCAGTTCATCCCGAACCCAGTAGGTTTGAATCAGCGCCAGTTGGCTTTTGCGCGACACAATGCGAATGGTGCGGGTGGGGGCAGAAACAGCAGGAGAGGCGGTGGATTGCATATCTGTGAACAAAGACTGCCAATAGTTACTCAATGTGAACGGATATGACGAAAAATCGTCACAAGATCTTCAGGTTACAGCAATCGGGGCCTAACCTGGGAAGCATAGCCGAGATGTTAAGGGGTTGTCACATTGGGGCTATGATCGGTGAGCAGACAGGGGGAAGTGGCATTGCGGTATCGGCGATTTCGAGTTTTTTTCAGGTGGTTGGGCAGCGGGGCATTAGCCATTTTTCTGGCGACCAGCAGTGCTCTTGGAACGGCTGCCCCCGGCTGGGCTCAACTGCTGCCGCCTGAGGTGCGAGACGCCTTTCTATCGAGTCCTCTGGATGACGAACCGCTCGATCCGTTATTGCCGCAGCCGCCCATCCGTCGGCCTCTGAGTCCCCTGGAGCAGTATCAGCTGGAGCAAGAACTGGATGAGCTGGCGTTGCTGGCGGAGGCCATTGCTCTGGGTGAAGCTGTCCCCATTGAACCAGGGCCTGACGGCGAATTACCCGACCCTAACGATATCTGGATGCGGGAAGTCCGTCTGCGGCGACTGCTGGGGGTAGAACGAGAACTGCCAGCGATTCGGCGGGTTGCCCAGTGGATGCGCGATCGCACCGCCACCCAGGAACTACAGCTCCTCGCCGCCCGCCTGCGAGAAATTCAGCAAGATCTGGACCCATCGGTCACCGCCGATCGAGACCGATTGTTAGAGTTAGCTGAAATCTACGCCATTTTGGGCGAAGTAGATGATGCCGCCGTCATCCACCAGGCCCTAGCAAACCAGGCCCTGGCGGTGGGCAACGAAGAGGAGTTTCAAACCCAACTAGAAACGCTGGCAAATCTACAAACCGCCTGGTTTTATTTCGACGATGCCGCCGCTACCTACGGTGAACTGCTAGAACTTGCCCAGCGCCAACCTGGCCGCGAGAACGAAATGCGCTATCTCCGCGCCCAAAGCTACAACCTGGAACAGGCCCAGGAATTTACAGCGGCGATTAGTGCCCAGGCCAGGCTGCTGGATATTTATACCCAGGCTGACGTCTTCTGGCCCCTCGTCCCCCCCCTGCAGCACGATATTGCGGCAAACTATCTTGCCTTAGGCAACCTGACCGAAGCATCCCGATATTTTCGGTCAGCCTACACCAACGCCTTGAGCCAACAGCAGTTCAGCGTAGCAGCAGATGCTCTCCGGTCTCTGGCAGAAGTCTACGCGGCTTTAGAGCGATGGGACGATATTCGCTATCTCTACGAGCAACTGATTCTGGTTGAACGCCAGGCCAATAACGCCTTCGGACTGATGGCAGCCTTTGATGCCCTGGGGCAGCTCTACGAACAACTGGGAGACCCTGCAGCCGCCCTCGCCGCCTATCAAGAAGCACTGGTCATGGCCCGCACTCTCGACCATCGGGAAGATTACTTTGAAGCCCAAATTGCCCGGCTGGTGGGGCAGGGGTAGGGAGTAGGGTGGGCGGGTGAAGGGTAAAGGGTGAAGGGTAAAGGGTGAAGGGTGGAAGGTGAAGATAGCTATTCAACTCAAAACTCAAACCTCAAAACCCAAAACCCAAACCTCAAAACTCAAACCTCAAAACTTAAAACTCAAACCTCAAACCTTAAAACTCAAAACTTAAAACTCAAACCTCCCCTCTCCTTCCCACCATCACAGTGCGGTTGAGGTTACCCAGAAGCCAATCAAAAACCCGGCAATGGTTGAAAACGTTACGGAACCTCCGCCCATTTCATAAGCTTCGGGCATCATAGTGCTGGCAAGCATCGCCAGAATGGCCCCGCCTGCCGTGGCCTGGGCAACTGCCACAAACCAGTCAGCGGTGAAATTCATCATTAAACTACCGGTCATGGCCGTTAGTCCGCAGAGCAAAATCGCCCCGACCCAAAGCCCGAGAATGCGCTTTGATGAAGTTCCCGCTTTTTTCATGCCGATGGAACTGGACATAGCTTCCGGGATGTTGGAGATAAATACCGCCATCAAAAACGAAATGCTGACATGGCCGGTGCCGGCGTTAAAGCCAATGACCAGGGATTCGGGAATGTTGTCGATCAGCGTTCCCACGAGAATGGCCAGAGGGGCAGAACTCTCTGCCAGTTCCTGCATTTGCAGGTCAGACATGGGAATATCGACCTCGACGCTATCGAGCACCTGTTGCCGCCAGTGGTCATCTGAGGGAGGTCTCTGCTTAGCGGTCACCTGGGTCGTTTCTCGCAACCGCCGCGCCAAAATGCGACTGAGACCGCTGGCTATTTGGGGAGCATGGCTCAGCATGGCGTCAAAATCTTTCTTTTCCAGCTCGTACAGTTCCATGGGGGTACGGGCCACCACCGAGGCGGATCGTTCTTCGCCGGTGAGCAGCGCCATTTCGCCAAACATTTCCCCCGCTCCAAGCTGGGCCATGAGCTGATTGCCTTTAAGAATATCAGCCTCGCCCTCCACAATCAGAAACATGGCGCTGCCCGGGGCACCCTCCCGACAGAGCACAGCCCCCGGTTCTACTTTAAGCGGTTTGAGCAGGGGAATAATGGCCTGCATTTCTGAGGGAGACAGGCTGTGGAGCATCTCGATATGCTCAATCCGGTCAAGTACTGCAGAGGCTTCATCCTGGCGGTGATGGTACAGAAATCGGCGAGACGACGAGGGATGACGGATGAACCCACCCCGGTCATCAATATAGTTAACGATGACCGTGAAGAGCGTGCCCCCCAGACTGAAACCCACTACCAGAGGCCAGAAGCCGTGGCTACTGAAGACGGGCAGGGTAATATCAAACGCGATCGCAGACAGCAGGGTGCCGCTACCAAAGGCCATAATTGCTGCCGTAAAAGCTCTGGCTGGTTGCCAGCCAATGCCTAAAATGGCTCCTGCTAAAAGGCTAGAGGCCGCCAGAAAGCCCTGTACCAATGCCGCAAACGGAACACTCATTCAGTAGACTCTCGAACCGTATGACCAGATTACTTCACAGCAAGGCGCTTTCTGACAGGCCAGAGCACATTAAACAATACATTCATAGTGCCCACAATCTGTCAAAAATGGGCAGATTTATCGAGGTACAAGCAGGGCACTGAATTTTGACGCGACCAGCATTTAGCCTGATACTGGATAGCTAATGTATGTTCTCCTGCCATGAGAAGTTCATCCCCCCGCCGTCGCCATTCTCGTTCTTCCCGTCGTGCCCAGCTTCGGGAGCTTAACCGGGGCCCAGGGCCCTGGCTCTTGGCCTTTTGGTGCGGCCTTCTATACGCCATGGTAGGGATGAGCTTAGGGGCGTTTCCGATCCCCCACTGGGTGTGGATTGTTGCAGTTGTCGGAATCTTAATTCAAATCACTACCCTGGCCGGCCCCCAGGCCTTGCGCCGGTTCAGGTGGTTGCCAGCTAACCTGCTGGCCCTCGCAAGTAGCCTGGGAGCCGGTTTACTCGCCGTTGCTCTGGCCATCGCCCTAAACCATGCTGGCACAGACCAAATCGACGATATCACTATTTCTAGCGTTATTTGGGAAGTCTTCTTCTACAGCCTGTTGGCCCTCATTCTGGCCGCGGTCTCCAGCGGAGTTACAGCTTCCCTGGGAGACCGTTTGTTGCGTCATTTCAACCAGCGGCAGACTACTCTAATATTGGCAGGAACAATCCTGTTTGGGCTTGGGTTCGGCAGTCTATTTGGCTTCCTGATTCGTCAGGGCTAAAGCACCGGGTAGCGGAAGCTAAAAGTAACCCAGTGCTCCTGATGCAGCGCATAGCTATTGGTCGGCATCGGCTGAGCGTCATCCTGGTTAGCCGCAGTGCTGAGATCCTGCAGTAAAGCTCGGGCTAGCTTCAGGGGCTGATTAATACGTCTCAGTTCTGATTGCAGGGGGTTTTCCTTGCCCTCTTGCTGCAAAACCTGGACATAGGCCGTAAGCGGCACTGAACTTAACACCACATGGGTTTCTACCCAGGCTACGGTACTGGGTACGCCCCAGTCTGAGCCGTCATCCGGCAATAGGCAAGTTTGCCCTGGGCCTACCGCCGCATGGGGAACCGCCGGCTCTACCCCATCGGTTTCAAGGGCGGACTCTCTCGGCACGATGAAGGCGTTGCATTCGCCCCGACTGTCGAAGCTAATCAGGGTGAAATAGAGGGGGCGACTGGTGCGGTTTGCGACCCGATAGACAATGCGATTCTCTGTGGTCAGGCGCACAGTATCGACCGTCGATTTGGGGCTAAGTTTTGTCCCTAAAGTAGCACCAGATGCTCCTTTGGCACCGGGGCGTTCTGTTTCTTGCCAGATCAGGGGCATGGGTTTAGGCTGGGTGGTCTCTAACACCGCCGATGCCGCTAACCAGGACGACAACCGGTTTTGGGTCAGGCGCACCAGCTTCATGGCCAGGAGCGTCTGCAGGTGAGGCATCAGCCGGTTGACGGCAGTTTTAACCGCTTCATCATGGGCCAGCAGAGTACCCGGAATTAGAGTGCGATTAGGGGCAAATAAACCATAACTACTCTCCATAGATTTAGCATCGCTCGCCTTTGCCAGTGCTCCAGGGCGTTGGGCTGAGGGCAAAGAGGCGGTTAAGGTCGACGAGAGACCGGTCGGCAAACGCCCAAATAAGCAGTCTGCGGGTTGATCCCCCGCCCGAATCGACGTAACAAAGGGAATGCCAGCCAGAGCACTGGTGGCATCTACCCGCTCAACCCGTTCTAGCTGACCATCAAGGGCAACGACCAGATCGATATCCTGGGGAATCAGTCGCACCTTTTCGTAGACCGGTTGCCGGGTTGCAGCCAGAGTCAGCCCCCCGGTAGTGGGTTTGGCGATGGCCTTGAGCCCGCTACGGGACTCTAGTTTGAGTTCCCGGGCATTGGCACTGGTGGGCAAGACCCGAGCGGTGCCCGCCGGAACCGTAAAAAATCGAGAACCGGGCTGCAAATGCTGCAGCACCGTGGCAGGCATTCCCCCCAGCCACAGGATCAGGGGCCGTTCTGCGTCAGTACTGGGTAAGATCACCCCGTCAGCAGGGGGAGTTTGGGGGACGGTAATGTAGGCTGACAGGCCGGCTTTATCCGCCAGGTTGCCGTGCAGCACCGGTACCTGATCTGGCCCGGTCCACTGTTGGAGGCTGGCTTCAGTTCTGCGAATGAGAGTTTTTGGATCGGGATCCTGCATGGTTTCCCAGAGAACCTGGGTGAGAGCATAGGTAAAGACACCGGCACTGAACCCCTGCCACTGGCTCTCCAATACCAGGTGCCCCGTCTCTCCTGCCCTGAGCAATAACCCTGGCCAGGGGGTAGAACTTTCTAGCTGGGTCAAAATTTTGGGGGGCAGGTCAGGTCTGAGGATGCCGGTAGGAGTTGTGGGGCGCGACCTCAGCTTCAGATTGCCCCATCGCAACGATCCCACATCCTGACTGCCAGCATCCACTACGGTGACGATATTTTGAGTGGGTAGCTGCTTCAGCCGGTCGGCAATTTCAACTTCAAGCAGGTCAGCAATGATGGGATTCTCTTCTGTGGGTAGGCGACTATCTACCGTGACCCAGGCTACGGTACCGGTGCCGGGGGTACTGTCAATATTGACCTGACTGCCATAACCGCTGAAATGCAGAACGACCAGGTCATCTCCCTGGGCTTGTTGAATAAAATGCTGATCAATCGCTTCCAGAATGGCTGCGCGAGTCGCTTCTTGGTTTTTCAGGGTCAGGACGTCGGCAGCTTGAAACCCAAATCGATACTGGAGAAGCTGTCTCTGCAGTTCCAGATCAGTCAAACATCCCTTTAAAGCACTATCCTGAACCAGCACAGAATCAATCGCTCGTTCAGGATAGTGGTTAATGCCAATCAGCAAGGCCAGTTTACGACGGGCAGGTTTAGCCAGGGCCTGTTGATACCGGACGGGGCCGGCCAATAGACCTGCACCGCTAACTGCCAATGCTCCGAAGGCAAGGGTAAGCTGGTGCAAAAATGCCCGTCGTTTGAGGTTCACTGGAATCGTTACATCCTACTAGCTGACTGCTTGGGGAACTCGCATAGCCCTTGCCAACTCAGCCGCTACCTCAGGACGAGAAAACTCTGGCGGAGGTAGTTCACCCCGACGCAGCATTTCTCGAACCTTAGTCCCCGACAGATGAATGCGCTCTTCTTTAGTACTGGGACTTGTCTTGGAAGTCGCCATCGTACCGGTGCGGGTACAGTAGAAGGCGTGCTCAAACTTCATCGGCGTGATGCCCAGTTCACCAGGTTCAAACTCGTCGAAAATGTGCTGAGCATCGTAGGTGCCGTAGTAATCGCCAACACCTGCATGGTCACGGCCAACAATAAAGTGAGTGCATCCGTAATTTTTACGGACTAAAGCATGGAAAATTGCTTCCCTAGGACCAGCGTAGCGCATTGCGGAAGGATTGATCGCAAGGATTACTCGATCTTGGGGGAAGTAGTTTTCCATCATGATCTCGTAGCAGCGCATCCGTACATCTGCCGGAATATCGTCGGATTTGGTCGCGCCCACCAGGGGATGGAGGAAAAGCCCATCGACGGTTTCCAGGGCACATTTTTGAATGTACTCGTGGGCCCGGTGAATGGGGTTCCGGGTTTGGAAGCCCACTACCGTTTTCCAACCCCGCTCTTGGAACATAGCCTGAGACGCAGCCGGGTCAATCTGGTATTTGGGGAACAGGGGATGGGGATCGCGCTCCAGCAGCCAGATCGGACCGGCCAGATTCACCTCGCCCTGGTCATAAACGACCTTAACGCCGGGATGCTTATCTTCGTCGGTGCGGTAAACGTTCTTAGCTTCGTGGACCTTGTCGTAGGTGTACTTTTCGGTCAGTTCCATCACACCCACAAAGCGACCGGCGGGGTCATCTAAGCGAATCCAACTGCCTTCCTGCAGCGGTGCTGCGACTGCTTCTGTCACTGACAGGGTGACGGGGATAGCCCAGGGCAGACCATTGGCCATGCGCATGTCGGTCACAACAGTGTCGTAGTCAGCCTTGGCCATAAAGCCTTCCAGGGGGCTGAAGCCGCCAATGGCAATCATCACCAGGTCAGAAAATGCCCGCTCATCGAGGGCCACGCGGGGTAGAGACTCACCTTTTTCTAAAAATAAAGCTTTTTTGTCAGGCGTTGCGATGCGATTGATTAAAGGACCGCCGTGGGCAGCCATAGCAGCTGTTTGCATAGTCATTTAGATACCGTTTCTCGTAAACAGAGGGACATCAGGGAGGCATAACGATCGGGGCGACTTAGGTCAAGGAACTCGTGACCATCGTCGGCATCTGGATATGCATCATCCTCTATCCATGAAATTACATCTTGTTACGAATGTCATCTGAATTTTAGCCAGCTTCAAATAGATTTCAAACAAAATCAGAATTCAATGCATTTACAAAAGGAGTTATGCCGACGTGGCTAGTACTCTACGGCGTCAGTCAGCCCACTATTCCTGAAACCTGAGACCCGGTACCTGGCACCCTCAGCAAGGGTTGCCTTATTGCTGCCAGCCGATACTAGGGCGTGTTTTAAAAGCCCGTCAAAGCCTCATCTTCTCGTATGAGAAATCAATGGTTGTGGTAGGTTTCAAAACAGACCCTAGTACAAAGCGTCATAAACTCTGCAGCATCCGCAAACGGGGGAGCTAGGGGGCTGGGGCGCAACACATGCGGCATGACGGGTGAACTCAAAACTAGGAATTATGTCCACGCAGCGCCTTCCACAGGGGATGGCGCTGCCCTTGCTGTTCAATGTGGTGATGGAGACGCTGCAGTCGCTGTCGTTCAGAGTCGGATAGGCCAAACAAAATATGGCGACTTTCTCCGACCAGGAGGGCCACCGTGAGCCCCACACAAAGCCCCAGCCCGATGGCAGCTAACCGGTGATAGGCCAAACCGTAGCGCAATGCAGTCCAGGTAAAGTGCTGCTGCAGAAAGAGAAATTCTTCTCTTAAGGTCCAGAGGCTCACAGTCCCAACGGTCAGCCAGAGCCCCAGGGTTCTCCACCACCAGCGTCGCATTACCAGACCTCGCAGGCGCTCTAGGAGATAGTCAGAAGAATCAGATGAAGCCATGGCGAATGTTCCATGGAAGGAATCAAGCTGTGAATAGCCCCGGGTTGCCCCTTTCGGGTAACCTTTAGAACCCTCTCATACCCGTGGCGTCGATAGCCCTCAGTTCCTGAGACCTGAGTAAATCACCCCATGATTCACTGGGGCGAGCCGGGGAGCTGGTCGAGGTTAGTTTCGTCTTCATCGTCGGTTTCAACAGGCTCATAGGCCTGGCCGATACGCTCCCTCCACAGGGCCAGCAGTGAGCTGGCGATGAAGATACTGGAGTAGGCCCCTGACAGAAAACCAACAATCAAAGCCAGGGCAAAGAATTTAAGGGTTTCTCCACCAAATACGACGATGGCAACCAGGGGCAGCACCGTCGTGAAGGATGTATTGATAGAACGGGTCAGGGTTTGGTTAACGGCACCATCGACCACGTCGTTGATGTGGGTGTGGGGAGACAGTTTCAGGTTTTCCCGAATGCGGTCGTAAATGACGACGGTATCGTTGACCGAGAAGCCCACAATGGTCAGCAAAGCCACGATGAACAGGCTATCGACTTCGACCCCAAACGCCAGTCCCAGGATGGCAAATACCCCCATCGTAATCAACACGTCATGGGCCAGGGCTATAATCGCCAGGACTGCATAGTCTAACTTGAAGCGTAAGCTCAGGTAAATGATAATGCCGGCAAAGGCCACCAGCAGAGCCAGCAAACCGGAAGACAACAGCTGTTGACCAATGACTGGCCCCACTGAGTCAATCTGAATGGAGTCTTCATCAAACGGTCCAAAGGCTGCGTCGAGGGCAGCTTGTAAGTCAGAACGCTCATCCACATCCAGATTTTTGGTGCGGACAGAGAGGGTCTGGCCCGCTTCTCCCAAAAGCTGAATGTTACTGGACTCTAATCCCTGGTCTGCCAAAACCTGACGAATATCAGCCACATCGAGGGAGGTTTCACAGGTATCGTTTAGGGCACAGGTACGGGTTAACTGCAGGCGAGTGCCCCCGGCAAAGTCAAGCCCGGGCCGCAGGGGAGCCCCAAACTGCTGCCAGGACAGGGCCATGGCCCCGATGCCGACCAGAATGACAAGGCCGGAAATGCTCCACCACAGCACCCGTTTCTTAATGATGTTGAGTTTCATACACGGTGCTCCTAGGTTCGAACGGTGGTCAGCCCGGGACAGAACAGATTGGGTTTGCGAAACTGGGGCATGCTGAGCACAAAGAAGAGTAAGGTGCGGCTACAGGTCAGGGCTGTAAACATGCTAATCGCCACCCCGATGGCCAGGGTCAGGGCAAAGCCCTTAACTAAACCCGCGCCGAAATAAAATAAAGCCGCACAGGAAATCAGGGTGGTGACGTTACTGTCGAGGATACTGGAAAAAGCTCGATAGAACCCTGACTCTACAGAACGGTAGAGGGTTTTGCCCGACCGCAGTTCTTCCCGGGTGCGCTCAAAGATGAGTACGTTAGCATCCACGGCCATGCCAATGCTGAGGATGAATCCGGCGATTCCCGGTAGGGTCAGGGTGACCCCCAGCAAATTAAAGGCCGCCCAGGTGAGCAGGGCGTAAACCACCAGGGCAATATCCGCCAGAATGCCGGGTAAACGGTAGTAAACCGCCATAAAAATGAGGACCAGAATCAGCCCCCCTAGCGCTGCGTACAGACTGCGCTGGATGCTGTCTCTTCCCAGGGTGGGGCCAACGGTACGGTTTTCGACGACTGCTACGGGCAGGGGCAGGGCACCACCGCGCAGCTGAATTTCTAGATCTCGGGCTGACTCGGCAGTGAAGTTACCCGAAATGACGGCCCCTCCCCCGGTGATGCCAGTTTCGGCGTACTGCACATTGACCGTGGGAGCGCTCAGCAGTCGATTGTCGAGAAAGATACCGATGCTGCGACCGGTTCCGGCGATAGTGCGGCTGAGTTCAGCAAAGTCATTGCCTCCTTCCGGATTAAATTGAATCGCCACCTCCCAGGCAGTCCCGGTAGAGGGGCGGGCAATGGCGTCGGTGAGTTTTTCTCCGGTGAGGGCGGGGGGCTCAAACAGATCGGCAATGGCGGCCTCGCTCTGGTCGATATCGGCCTGGACGGCTTCAATGCGCTCCTGGGTAGCCGGATCGATCAACCCACCTTCGGGGATCTGGGCCTGTAGCCGGGCGAGTTCGGCCAGGTGCTCCTGCAGAATCTGATTTTCAATAGGCAACTGCCGTTCAGTGCCGGGGCGCTGGGCCCGAAATTCGAGCTGGGCTGTGCCTCCGAGGACGCGCTCCGCCTGTTGGGGATCGCTGACGCCGGGAAGCTGCACCAGCAGCTGGGCGTTGCCCAGTTGCTGCACCACTGCTTCAGAAACCCCAAGGCCATTGACTCGCCCCTGAACGACGGTCTGGACGGCTTCTAGCTCTCGCTCAGTGACGTTAGGAATTGCTTTGGTAGGCTGCACCTGCAGGGTGAGCTGAGACCCTCCTCGCAAGTCCAAGCCCAGCTGGGTGGGCACCTGAACGATCACCACCACGGCAGCAATGGTGAGGGCCAAGATCACCCCAAGCCAAACTCGATATTTTCCCATGCGCTTACTGTACCCCTTGCTATATCAGTTCGCCCCTAATCAACCCGGCACCTGCTACGCCGATAACCAAAGCGCGGCTACCCGAACCGGATGGGCCATGCCTTTACGTTAAACCTTTAAGGCAACCATTTTCTCGACAGCTGCTTCGATTTGTTTGGGCTGCACGATGGTGAGGCTTTCCAATTTGCCGTTATAGGGGGTGGGAATGTCCTGCGATGAAAGGCGCACGACCGGAGCGTCCAGTTCGTCGAAGAAGCGGTCGTTGATGGAGGCAATGATTTCGGCCCCAATGCCACCGGTTTTCATGCATTCTTCTACGATGATGACCCGATGGGTTTTGCGAATGGATTTACCAATGGTCTCAAAGTCCAGGGGTTTGAGAGAAATCAAGTCGATCACTTCCGGATCGAGGCCCTGCTTTTCTAGACCCTTAACCGCCTGCATGACATGGTGGCGCATGCGGGAATAGGTCAGAATGGTGACGTCTTTACCAGGGCGCACCACTTCGGCTTTATCGAGGGGCACCAGGTACTCATGGTTGGGCAGGTCTTCTTTTAAGTTGTAGAGCAGTACATGCTCGAAAAACAACACCGGGTTGTTGTCACGAATGGCGGACTTAAGTAACCCTTTAGCGTTGTAGGCGGTGGAGCAGGCAACGATTTTTAGCCCCGGTACTGCCTGAAAGTAGGCTTCTAGCCGCTGGGAGTGCTCGGCTCCCAATTGCCGCCCTACGCCCCCAGGTCCGCGAATAACCATGGGAATTTTGAAATTACCGCCCGAGGTATAGCGCAACATGCCGGCGTTGTTGGCAATTTGGTTAAAGGCCAGCAGCAGAAAGCCCATGTTCATCCCTTCGATGATGGGCCGCAGACCGGTCATGGCAGCTCCAACGGCCATACCGGTGAAGCTGTTTTCGGCGATGGGAGTATCGAGCACCCGCAGGTCACCGTACTTCTTGTACAGGTCTTTAGTGACCTTGTAAGAACCGCCGTAGTGGCCCACATCTTCCCCCAGCACGAAAACGGTTTCGTCTCGGGCCATTTCTTCGTCAATGGCCTCGCGGAGGGCGTTGAACATTAAGGTTTCTGCCATAGCTTTTGGGTGCGCAACTCAGTTTTGAAAAAGGGAAAAATCGAAGCAGGAAGAAATTCAGAATTGACGGCCAGGAAGGCGCCTCGTAAACACAGGAGCGGCTTAACCAAGCCAAAACCCTGGGATAAAGGAGCAGAATAAAGGAGCGATCCGCTTGACCGCGTTGCTCTTACTCGTCTTCGGCAAAGACGTATTTGTAGAGATCGTCTGGATTGGGTTCAGGGCTGTCTTCGGCGTAGGTGAGGGCATCGTCGATGGTGGTTTGAATCCGATCGCGAATGCCCTTCAGGGTGTCTTCGTCCGCCAGGTTTTGCTCCAGCAGATAGGCCTCAAAGCGCTTAATGGGATCCCGAGCCAGCCAGGCTTCTTTCTCGGCCTTAGACCGGAGTTCGTCGGGGTCGGCCAGGGAATGACCCCGGAACCGATAGGTCAGGCACTCAATCAGAGTGGGGCCTTCTCCGGCCCGGGCGCGGGCAATGGCCTCCTGGGCGACGGTGCGCACCGCCATAACATCCATACCGTCCACCTCAATACCGGGCATGTCAAAGGAGGCGGCTTTGCGATAAATCTCGGGTTGGGAGGTCGCCCGTTCGTGGGCCATGCCGATGGCCCATTTGTTGTTTTCCACCACGAAGAGAATGGGCAATTTCCAGAGGGCGGCCATGTTCAAGCATTCAAAGAACTGGCCGTTGTTGGTGGTGCCGTCGCCAAAGAAGCAGGCGGTGACCTGGTCTGCATCGGCCTGCCCCAGGGCGTCTTTGCGGTAGCGAGACTGGAACGCCGCCCCCAGGGCCACAGGAATACCTTCGCCGATGAAGGCAAACCCGCCCAGCAAGTTATGTTCTGAAGAAAACAGGTGCATAGAGCCGCCCCGCCCCCGGCTACAGCCGGTTTCTTTACCGAAGAGTTCGGCCATCACATTTTGGGCGGGGACTCCGGCACTGAGGGCATGGACATGGTCACGGTAGGTGCTGCAGACATAGTCATCGCTGCGAAGAGCTTTGATAACGCCGGTAGAAACCGCCTCTTGGCCGTTGTAGAGGTGCACAAAGCCGAACATTTTGCCCCGGTAGTACATTTCGGCGCACTTGTCTTCAAAATAGCGGCCTAAAATCATGTCCTCGTAAATTACCAGCCCCTCTGCTGAGGACAGCCTGGCCGTTGGGGCATGAACCTTGGGTAATGTCCGTTCTTGAACCATGAGTCTCTAGAGTCCTAAGCCGCTATGTCCAACAGTTGAATATACCGAAAAACCTGCCTCCCTGGGAGAGAATCAGGCACCCTTTCGGGCTGTGCTTCCATCTAAAGGGGGAAGACGCACCATCATTTTGGGGCTAAACCCAGATGAGTAATGGTTTCCATGATACCCAGTCAGGTCACTATTCTCGAAGGGGGCAACGATCACCGGTCGGAGGAATTTCATCGGGCGGAAGGAGATACAGGCGAAGGGTTCACCATGCCAGGCCGGCTGAACTGATGGGGATTTGCTTTCATCTCAAAAGGGTGAAATGATCAGGGCAGTTTAGAATCTGATATCAGAAAATTTACTGAAACTTAATGGGAGATGCGCTTCTAAACTAGGTCCGCTGAAGTCTGCTGTCAGGGAAATTGCCTTAGCAAGGTATGGGTAACTTATGCTATAAACTGCATCTTTAGCTAAATTCCCCTTAAGAACATCAGAGTTTGGGTTGTTTGGTGGCTGTTGAAACCGCTAGAGATGCCAGAGCCAAGGCGGCGGAAATGATCCCCACCCCCTAAGGCGGGATGAGGATCTGAGGCACCATTGGAAACAGCGTCGGGGAGGGTCTACCAGTCAGATTTGATGGGCTGTCTTGGGTTGATTTGGTTACTATTGCCAGTGAATTCGCAGATGGGGACGTGAGCCGTGCAAATTCCACTCGATTATTATCGAATTCTGGGACTGCCGATCCAGGCGACGGCAGAACAGCTGCGGCAGGCTCACCGCGATCGCAGTCTGCAGCTACCTCGCCGCGAGTTTTCTGAAGTGGCCATTGAGGCCCGTAAGCAGCTCATTGATGAAGCCCATCAGGTCCTGGTAAATGAAGAAAGCCGCCGGACCTACGACGGCAAGTTTCTGGCCAGCACCTACAGCTATGAAGCCGCCGAAAGCCCAGCGCCAGGGCCGCAGACGGCAGGCCCCTCGACCCCGACCTCAGAACTGGGAGAAGCGGCCCTTCGTTCTTTGGCCACCGAAACCGCAGCCCAGGACCTGCAAAGCTCCACCATCGAGATTGAGGATAAGCAGTTTGTTGGGGCCCTGCTCTTGCTGCTGGAAGTGGGAGAGTACGAGCAGGTGATTCAACTGGGGCGGCCCTACCTGTCCAGCGGCACCCGGGATGTGGCCGATGGCAGCCTCGGCCCCGCTGATGCTGTGCTGGGCGATATTGTGCTGTGCCTGGCCCTGGCCTGTCTGGAACTGGGGCGCGAGCAGTGGCAGCAACGCCAGTACGAAGTCGCTGCCGATTCCCTGGAAACCGGCAACGAACTGCTGGTAGGAGAAAATCGCTTCCCTACAATTCGAGCCGAAATTCAGGCTGAGCTGTTTAAGCTGCGTCCCTATCGCATCCTCGAATTGCTGGCTCGCCCCATCGAACAAACCCGTGAGCGGCGGCAGGGGATGAAGTTGCTGAAAGCCATGCTGGAAGACCGGGGCGGCATCGAAGGCACGGACGATGACCTTTCCGGGCTACCGATTGATGATTTTCTCAGGTTTATTCAGCAACTGCGAGACTACCTGACCGCGTCTGAACAGCAGGAACTCTTTGAATATGAGGCCCGCCGTCCTTCGCCTGTGGCCACCTACTTAACGGTTTATGCCCTGCTGGCTCGGGGGTTTGCCCACCATCAACCGGCCCTGGTGCGTCGGGCCAAGCAGCTGCTGATGCGGTTAGGCAGTCAGCAAGATGTACACCTTGAGCAGGCCGTTTGCGCCATGCTGCTGGGCCAGACCGAGGAAGCGAATCGGGCTCTGGAGCTGAGCCAGGAGTACGAACCTCTGGCCTTTATCCGCGAGCATTCTCGCACCTCGCCCGATTTGCTGCCGGGCCTGTGCCTGTACGCCGAACGATGGCTTAGGGACGAGGTCTTTCCCCATTTCCGCGATCTGAAAGAGCAACAGGCTACCCTCAAAGACTATTTTGCCGATGCCCAGGTGCAGGCCTATCTAGAGGCCATGCCGGCGTCTCCTGCGACTCCGCCGCCGCCGACAGCGCCAGGGTTTGGAGAAATTCCCACAATTGAGGGGTCGATGCCCATTACGGCCCCTTCGGCTATTGCATTGAAGCCTCAACCAAAGCGGGGGGGCGGTCCAGCGGCGGGGGCCTCTCCCCAAAGCCCCACGTCATCCCCCAGCAACTTGCCCCAGGAAACGGTGCCGCCGGCGGTGCGTAATGGTTCCCACAGCAATGGCAAAACCCCTGCGCCCCAGGCTCCGCCAGCGGCTGGCTCTGGTTCTAAATCCATTGCCGAGCAGGTGGCCGACCTTTCCCCAGACGGTAAGTTGTCGACCCCCGGTCATACCGCTAGTCATACTTCTAAAGGAAAGTCTAAAGGAAAGTCCCAACCCCGGCCATCCTCCGGTGAAACATCTCCTAACCCCGCCACAGCCCTGGCCCCTGGCCAGGCGTTCCCGTCCAGCGATACAAAATCGTCGCCCCCCCGCCGCCAGGCTCGTTCTCCCAAATGGGGACGATTAGTGCTTGTCAGTGTGGCCGGGCTGGTTGGCGTTGGCGTGCTGGGGTTTGCCACCATGCGAGCATTAGGGTGGGTATCTGGGCTGTTTGCCGGGCCTAAAATCGAGGGGCGTCCTCTGGATATCAGCGTGGCCGAACCGGTGATTGATATTCCGGCTCCGCCGGGAACCGATGAGCAAATCGGGGTAGATGACATTGCCGAAGGTGTGATTAATGACTGGCTGGCGGCCAAGCAGGCAGCCCTGGGGGCCGATTATCAGGCAGACCAGCTCGAGACAGTTCTGGTGGAGCCGCTGCTGACCCAGTGGCGGCGACGAGCGGATGCCGCCGCTCAAGAGAGCTGGTACTGGCAGTATGAGCACAATGTGGAGGTTGAAGAGGTGACCCCTGAGGACCCCACCGCCGACCAGCTGCAGGTCACTGCGGTAGTCAGCGAAAGGGCTCAACTGTTTGAATTCGATGTTGAAGATGTCAGCGCCTCCTACGATGACGTCCTCAGAATGCAGTACGACCTGATTCGGCAGAATGGTTCCTGGTATGTGCAGGGGATGAATAAAATCAGCGAAATCGAGCAGTAACATGGGGGCAACATTGCCAGGTAGATGACTCGCCATGCCGCTGACAAACTGGCCTCCAATCATCAGCCCGGCCCAATCATCCGCTCAGACAGGTCAAAAGTGTGTTTTGATAGAATGCTGTTCGAACTAATAGCCGTGTTGAATGCCTGTAGATAGCCCGCCCGTTTCTCCATCGCCGCTGATACTGGAGTCTTTGCCGACTCCAGACCTGCCCGCTGACGAATGTCCGCGCCGGGCTCGCATGCAGATTGACCTGATGTTGCTAGCCATTGAAGCCCTCGATTTGGGAGGCGGTGAAGCTATGCTATCCACTGCCCGTGAATTAGCCCTGGATCAGCAGGTGAAAGGGAGGGTTCATCTGTGGCTTCTGCGCAGCACCAACCCCATGCGCCGCTACAGCCAGCGGCGGCCCATGGATTTAGAAGAAGCCAAGGCTCTGGTGATTATCATCTGCAATTTGTCTCGCCGCCTGACGGTTCTGGTGCGGCAACTGCTGCTGGGGCATCAACAGTTGGTGGGCAAGCAGCTATCCTACGACCATCATTTTCGCCTGGCGGATTATTTGACCCGGTTTCGCAGCCATTTTCGCGCCCGCATGAACCCCCGTCGGTCCGGGGTAATTGCCTACAGCACCGACGAAAAGCTGGATGAGTTGGCCATTCAACTGCTAGAAAAACTGCTGCTGTGCTCTGGTGTTTTAGGGGCCCAGCGGCTATGGACAAGTTTGTTTGATGGGGAGGTGGTATGACTATTCAGCGTCAATACACCCTGCCCCATTGCAACCTGATTTTGGAAGGGCTGAGTGCTAACGCCACCGATCCCCGCTCTCCCATGTCGGTGTTGATGAATGTGGAATGCCAACTGCCGGGGGCAACCGACGCCACCCTAACGGGCGGCAGAGAATTTTTAGATGGGCTGGTAGCAGCGGTCAGCCACTACGGTCAGCAGTTACTCAGCGGCATTCATCGCCCTACCCCCACCCCAGGAGACGCCCCCCCTCTGGTCGATCTCAAGCCTGGGGATGGTCCCTATCACCATCTGATTGTGCGGCAGCAAAATTCCGGCGCACCCCCTCCCCAAGACACCGAGGCGACTGTCCCCCTGGATATCAGGCTCAGCACCGTGCAGTTTTATGACCTGATGGAAGCGGTTGACCAACTGCTGGCAGACGGACAAACCCTGCCAGACCTGCAGGCCCAGTTCCAGGCGGTGCCCCGACGGCTAGTCAAACCGGCGGAACCGGCGGCTAAGCGAGCAGCCCCCGCAGCCATTGGAGCTGCCGCCCTAGCGGCAGCAGGGCTTAGCCTCTTCTTTGTACCGCCGCCAGACTTTGAGCCATCTCGGTCAAACCAGGAGTCGGAAGCGTCTGCGGATCCGATTGATGCGGTCCCTACCGAGACCGCTCCCGCCGATGGAGATGGGGATCCTCTGGATGAGCAGTCTTCAGCCCTTGAGGGCGACAGCGGCACCTCTGTGGCGGCAACTGACCCTGAGGCTGCGGCAACCGGTGTGGACCGCCTGGCCGATGCCCCTGCCATTAGCGATGCCGCTCTGCTGGCGACACTGCGGCGAAATTTGAGCCGTCGTTTGGAGGCCGACTGGACGACTGACCCCGCCCCAGCAGAAGTCTGGACTTACCGGGTAGCCCTGGCCGAGAATGGCGATGTGTTGGGATACAAGTACCAAAACGCCGCCGCCCTGGATAATGTTTCGTCTACCCCCCTGGCCCGTCTGGCCTTTGAGCCGGTAGATGACACCCAACCGGTGCAGGAACCGGTGGCCCAATTTGAAGTTTCGTTTACTCCCGAGGGGGAGGTTGAGGTGGTGCCCTGGGGAGATGCGGCCACAGATCCCAATGCTGCTGGGCCGGACGCTGCTTCTGAAACCCCAGCGCCTGCAGAAGCTGAGACTTCAGAAGCAGATGCCCGCGAGTCTGCAGCCGCTGAACCGATTGCGGCCAATACCGATGGGACCACCACCGCTGGCCAGTTATCGGACCTTGATGAGTCCATTACCGATGGTGACACCATTCGGACCCTGAATCGCGCTCTGTATGACAGCATTTTGTCGGAGTTGACCCCCCTTTCGGCTAACGAACCGCTGGAATATCGGGTGCGGGTTTCAGAAGACGGTGATATCGTCGGTTACGAAGCCCTCAATGCCGCTGGGGTGCTGTTAGATGACGAGACTCCTCTGCCGGCCCTGGTGGCCCCTGGTGGTGCCGCCGACCTCCAGACCGACTATCGGGTCGTCTTTACCGCGGAGGGCGTACTGGAAGTTAGCCCCTGGAACGGCTGGCCCGATTGATGATCCCGATTGATGATTAGGTTTTGTGCTGAAAGGTTTTCTGCAACTGCTTTGATGCGTTATGGCTGAACCCCCCGAGCAATCTGCGCCGCTTAACCCTTCGCCGACAGCCAATGCTGCCGCTGAGGAAACTGCAACAGAGAGGCCGGTCGTGGTTGAAGGGGCTGCAGCCCAGCCTGCGGCAGGGAGCAAAGATCAGGCCCCAAAAGACTCTAGGTCAGCAGAATCTAATGGGGCCTGGGGCCTCTGGGTGCTCCTATCGAGGCTGGTTATGCTCAGCGTTAGCATCAGTTTGGGTTGGGTTTTGGGGGTGCTGGTCGCCCAGGTATTGCCGGCCAGTAATCCCAATCCTCCTGTGCAGGAGGTGGCGATGCGGCGCACCAGCCAAACCTGGCGTAAGCTTCAGCGTTTACCCCAGTGGTGGCGGGGAGAGGCTACTGATGTCAATGATTTAGACCTGGCAGCTCAGGACCAGGCCCCCTCTCCCCCTGCCGCTGAAGCGCCCCCCAGGTTGACCCTGAGTCCAGAACTGCAGGAGCAGGTGGAAGCAGACTTGGCTCTGTTGCAAGCCGACCTGACCGCCCTTGAGAGCCGCTTAACTGACCTGGAGAACAGCCTGGGAGAGCCCCTGTCTGAAGGCCCTCTGGAAACCCGCTTGGACAACCTTGATAGGCTGATTCGCCCTTCTGCCGTCGATCAGACCCCGGCGCCCCTGCCGCCGCCCAATGCAACGGGTACCAGCCCAGAACCTGGGGCGGTCTATCAGGAACCGGCCTTTTCTCTGGTCTCTGACAGTATTGTCTTGCCCAGTGCGCTGTTATTTGAGCCTGGGGCAAGTGCTCTGACGCCAGCGGGGCAACAACTGCTGGATACCATCGTGCCCGATCTGCAGCGCTATCCCAATGCAACGCTGCTGGTGGGTAGCCACACGGGAAGCGAGCAAGACCCCCAGGCCGCCAGAAAACTCACCTTTCAACAATCCATGGCAGTACAGCGCTACCTGGCTGCGCAACTGGAAGGCACTGGCGTGCACTGGGTTACCATTGGCTATGGCCAGACTCGACCCCGGGCAGCGGGACCAAGCCCAGAGGCCCAACAGCGAAATCGTCGGGTTGAAATTGGCATTGTGCCTCGGTAATTCAACCACAATTCAACCATTAAGGAATGCTCTATGCGACTGGTGTTTTTTGGCACCCCTCAATTTGCGGTTCCCAGCCTGCAGCGGTTGCTGGCAGAGCCTGGCTTTGAGGTGCTGGGGGTGGTTACTCAGCCCGACAAACGGCGGGGTCGGGGCAAACAATTGATGCCATCTCCCGTTAAGCTGGTGGCTTTAGACGCAAACTGCCCTCTTTTTCAGCCCCGACGCATTAAAAAAGACGAAGACACCCTCACGGCTTTAGGCAGCCTGCAGGCCGACGCCTTTGTGGTGGTGGCCTACGGGCAAATTTTGTCGCAGCGCATTCTGGCCATGCCGCGCCTGGGCTGTATCAACGGTCATGGGTCCCTCTTGCCGGCTTATCGAGGGGCCGCCCCCATTCAGTGGTGCTTAGTCAACGGGGAAACCGCAACCGGCATGACTACCATGCAAATGGATGCCGGGATGGACACCGGCCCGATGCTGCTAAAGTCGCACCTGCCCATCGGCCTGTTGAACAACTTTTACGATGTCGCCCAAAGCCTGGCACAGCAGTCCGCAGAACTGCTGGTAGAGACTTTAAAGGGCCTGGATGCGGGCACCATTACCCCAGAACCCCAGGATGATGCCCTGGCCACCTACGCGCCCCCAATTCAAAAAGAAGCCTACGAGCTGGACTGGAGCCAACCGGCGATCGCACTCCACAATCGGGTGAGGGGCTTTTATCCCAACTGTGTCACTCAGTTTCGGGGGCAGCCCCTCAAAATCATCGCCACGGTACCCCTGGGTCCGGGCTATTGGGCCCTCATGCCCACCCGGTTGGCGGCAGACCTCCAGGCCGGTGTGCAGGCGTTACCCCCAGCCCAGGAGGTCCAGCCCGGTACGCTGGTTGGCTTCATTAAAGGGCATGGCCCGGTGGTAGAAACTGGCGAGGGTCAGTTATTACTGCAGGAGGTCAAACCCAGCGGCAAACAGGCCCAGAGTGGTCACGATTTTGTAAACGGTAGCCGCCTACAGGTCGGGGAAGCCTTCGAGTTTGTAAAGGCTACAGATAAATTAAGTTAGCAGTTTTGTAGGGATCATTCAGGAAGCCTGTAAAGTACCGGTAAGTTATTAACGGCTTTGACTGCTGAGCAGTAGGTAGGCTTTCTGAAGTGGCCATGATGATTAACCCGTGCTTCAAGCCCCTGGGAATCAAGAGACGCTTTTTTAGCCGCAATGCCCTGGGGCGTTTTTTAATACCGCTAATGTTGACCCTCCTACTCGTAGTGGCACTGCCTGTTTGGGGGCAATCGGCTTCTGGGGAGGAGCCGCAAGAGCGCATTCCGGTAGAGTTGGGGGGCACCCCCATTTTCTATTTTCGGGTGTCGGTGGCGAGGTATTCTCCTGAAACACGGGCAAAGGCAACTTCTCGACGAATTCTTGCCTTTGCTCGCGATCGCAGCCTGGACCCCAACCTCATCAAAATTTCTACAGACGACGAAACCAAAACCTACAACCTGGTTTTTGAGGACCAGCGGTTGGCCACTCTGACCGAGGCAGATGCCGCTGCCATTGGGATTGACCCGGTCACCATGATTTACCGCAACCGAGTGCTGGTCGCCGATGCTGTGGAAGACTGGCGTGCCGCCCGCACCCCTGAAAAATATGCTCTGGCCGTTCTATATACCCTCGCTGCCAGCCTGGGATTGGTCATCACCCTTACCCTGCTCTATTGGGGCTGTGGCTGGCTCATCCGCCGTTTGCGGCGCTGGCAGGGGACTCGCATTCCGGGCTTTTCCCTATTTGGCAATGAGCTGCTGTCGGCAGAACGCATTGTAGACGGTATCTGGGAGCTGATTAAGCTAATTCGGTTAGTCTGCGTTTTGCTGCTACTGGGCTATTTTTCATCTCTTGTTCTGGGCTTTTTCCCACAAACTAAGCGCATTTCAGCCAGTCTGAATGAATACGCTCTGAACGCTGCGATAGCGGTAGGTAATGCCGTGATTGATTACCTGCCCAAGCTGTTCTTTATCGGCATCATCGTACTCATTACCATCTACGTGCTGAAGCTGGTAAGGTTTTTCTTTACCGAGGTACAGCGGGGGCATATTACGATTCCGGGTTTTTACACGAACTGGGCTAAACCGACTTATAACATTATTCGCACCTTAATTATTTTCTTTGCGGCAGCGGTGGCCTATCCCTATCTGCCAGGGGCCAGCTCACCCGCATTTCAGGGGATTTCAATTTTTCTGGGGGCACTGTTTACCCTGGGGTCGAGTAGCGCGATCGCAAACCTGGTCTCGGGCGTGGTGTTGATTTACAGCCGGGCCTATGAAATTGGAGATCGCATCTGTATCAGCGACACCGTGGGGGATGTGCTGGAAAAATCCCTGTTTGTCACCCGCATTCGGACCCTCAAAAATGTAGTGGTGACGGTGCCAAATTCCGTCATTTTGGGTAGCAACATCATCAACTACACCCCCGGTGAGGGGAGCATGACCCTGGCTCCCCTGGTGCTACACACCACCATCACCCTGGGGTATGACGTGCCCTGGCGGTTGGTGCATGAAGTCTTGATCGATGCTGCTCGTGGGACAGAACATATTCTTGAAAAGCCCGAGCCTTTTGTGCTGCAAACCAGCCTGGACGATTTTTATGTGAGCTACGAACTTAATGCCTGCACCGAAACACCCAAGCTGATGCCTAGAATCTACTCCCATTTGCATCAGAACATCCAAGACAAATGCAACGAAGCGGGTATTGAAATTCTTTCGCCCCACTATAGAGCTGCTCGGGATGGCAATCAGCTAGCGGTACCCTCAGAATACTGGCCCAAAGGCTACCAGATGCCCGCCTTTCGAGTTGAGCAGACCCTGGGTTCGCTCAATGGCCAGCCTGTTGAAGAACCCAAAACAGCCCAGGACGCTGAACTACATCAGGAATAACACGCCTCTTAGGGGAGCAAACGGTTGCTAAGCTGGGAGTTGAGGCAATTAGGACACCCCGGTATGACTCCAACTTCTGCACCGGTAGCAGATACCCGTGCGGCATCGCTCCCGCCCCCCAGCCTGCCAGCGCATATCGAAAACCGCCGTGCCGTTGTCTTTCTGGTGCTGTCGGGTCTGTTTTTAGGCACCCTGGGCATGTTGAATATTCTGGGTATCAGCCGGTTCGTCAACATTTTTACCTGGGGAGACTTTGCCGTCACCGTAGCGGTAGGGGTATTGCCCTACCCAATGACGTTCTTATGTACAGACCTGATTTCTGAGCTGTACGGCAAACAACGGGCCAACCAGGTGGTCTGGGTGGGGTTGCTGCTGAATATTTGGGTAGTCTTCATCGTCTGGCTGGGGGGCGTTTTACCAGGGTTTGAGGCTATTGATCCGGCCACGGGAGAACTGGTCAGGGATGCCGCTGGTCGCCTACCGGTGTTCTTCGAAATTCGTAACCTTACCTTTGGGGCCGTGACAGCTTCTATGATTGCCTACCTCACGGCCCAATTTGTAGATGTGCAGCTTTTCCATTTTTGGAAAGAACTGACCCAGGGAAAATATCTCTGGTTGCGCAATAATGGTTCCACCCTGGTAAGCCAGCTGGTAGATACCACCTCGGTAGTGCTGATCACCCATTTCTTGGCGGGGGCGTTGCCCATTGATACAGAGCAAACTTTAATGCCTCAGTTAATTCGGTTTATCGGCTACGGCTACGCCTTTAAACTGGTAGCCGCCCTGCTGGATACTGGGCCTTTTTATGTGTTGGTGCACTGGCTGTCTCGCTACCTCTGGCTGGAGGCCCCAGGATCAAATACTGACAGAGACGGTCAGACCTAGTACAAAGCGCCATAAATTCTGCAACGTTCACAAGCCGGGGGGCAGGGAAGCAAGGGGGCCAGGGAGCAATACATGTTGCATAACTTTGAACTGGAATACTATCCCCCCTGCCCCTGCAGATCCCCAGCTTCTTACCATCGGCATGGTGCGAAATTGGTGATGCTTTGTACTGGGTCACCGGGCGAAGTCCTTTTCAGCATCAAATCGATAGTAGCGGCCATCCTGGGTTAGCAACAGGGGACCAGAACCAGGTGGGGCAAAGGATACGGCATCGGGAGCGCCATCTGTCGTCGGGGCGTTGGGGGTTGGCACCTGGGTCAGCCGAATACGTTCGATGGACTGGCCCTGGCCGGTGGTTAGGGCCTGGGCAAAGCGGGTATCCTGCTCCAGCTGCTCGGTCAGAGAGACCAGATCATTTAAACCGTTCACCAGGTTGCGAATATTGTTGCGAAATTGAGGGTCGCCGGTCAGTTCATCAACATCGGCCAGAACTTTTTGGGCACTCAAAAAGACACTGCGAGCTGACTCCAGGGTTTGCTGAAGCATCACCAAATTTTCGGGAGTATTGACCGAGGAGGTAATGGCGGCAAGATCGGTGGCGGCGGCGGCGGCGTTAGCGGTGAGTGCTTCCAGGTCGTTGAGCAACTCACCATCGCGAAAGGCCGGAGAGACGCTGCCTGTGATTTCTTCTAAAAAAACCGAACTGCGGTTGATTCGGGTGAGGGTATCTACCAGGCTGGCACGGTTGCTGGTAATCAAATTAGTGACTTCAGCGCCGGTAATTTCAAACTCGGCGGCGGCGGCGGCAACATTATCAGAAGCTTGGGTCGCAGAGGCCAGCAATGGGTCAATATCCCCCTGCACCTGTTGAGACAACACAATCAGTTCATCGGTCAGTTCGGTCGCCTGCTGGGTAAATTGGGTAGTGTTTTGGAGGGTAAGTTTTAAGTCATTGAGAATTTCTGGGTCAGCAAAGGCATTGGCCAGTTCTTCTGCCGACCGAATCAGCGATTCGTAGCTGGCTCCAACCTGGCCCTGCAGCTGGTCACCATTACAAATAATCAGCTCACCATTGCAATCGTCTCCCACAGGGCTCATGGCCAGTTCCTGCGGATTCAGATTGCGGCTGGGGGTGATATCGATGGTGGTTTCACCAATCAGCCCAGACTGATTGGCTTCAATGCGAGAGTCGCTGGGAATGCGCAGGTCAGACTGGGTAATTTCTGCGATTACGGCCACTTCGTTGGCGTTGGGTCTGATATCAGAAACTCGCCCTACGGGTACACCGCGATAACGCACCGCCGTGCCTTCCTGCATCCCCAGGGTGTTTTCAAATATGAACGTGGCGCGATAGCTACGATTCCCCGGATTGAGCCCCCTCAGCCAGAGCACCAGACCACCAAACAGACCTACCCCAATTAAAATTAGCAGCCCGACAGAGCCCTCACGAATTGCTCTCGCCCGCATTAGCTTTCCTCACTCCAGAAAAAACGGTCATTAACCTGTACTACACCATAGTGAATCAGTGCAGGCGTTTAATTCACCAGTTGAATGGGGCCTTCTACCTGGCCACTAAAAAACTGACGCACAAAGGGATTATCGGTATCGTCTATTTCGCCAACCGAACCCGTCCACTGAATCTGCCCCCGGTGCAGAAAAACGACTCTATCTGCTGTACGCCGAATGGTGCTGTCCTGGTGGGTGACAATGATATAGGAACTGCAACCATTGCCCCGCTGAATGTCTCTGATCAAGTCTTCAATCACGGTAGACGCAATCGGGTCAAGACCAGCGGTGGGCTCATCGTAGAGCAGCAGGGCAGGGCGGTCTTCAGGGTTGTCGGGGTTAGCCACAATGGCCCGGGCAAAACTGACCCGCTTACGCATCCCCCCTGACAGTTCTGCGGGGTAGCTATTGCCGATACCCGGCAGACCCACCAGCTCCAGCACGTCATCAACCAATTTTTCAATTTGTGCAGCAGACAGTTTGGAATGCTGATACAACAAAAAACCAACATTTTCACGCACTGTGAGAGAGTCAAATAAAGCAGCTTGCTGAAAGACCATGCCAATGCCTACCGGGTCGGCAGCGTCTTCAATTAAACCCTCTCGTTTTTGGCCCTGCACGTAGATTTCGCCAGCATCGGGGGCTAACAGCCCGGCAATAATACGCAAAATGGTTGATTTGCCTGTACCTGAAGGTCCGATAATGGCAACGGATTCTCCCCTCCTGACGGTGAGGTCAAGATTGTCGAGCACTTTATTGCTACCAAAACTTTTTGAAATGCCCCGAAGCTCGAGTAAAACTTGACCCTGGCAGTCAGGCTCATTGTCGAAGGAACCGTTCATAGACGCTATCACTATCGTCCTAGAAGACATTATCAATCCGCCTTAGCGTTATACCCTGACTTTATGGAATAGCCGCTAAAATCATAGGCGCTGTGTTCAGTTATAACAATCGCCCCTTCCTGGGGATATACCAACTCTGGGCGGTCAGCTGAATGGGCCCAGGGAGTATTTTCTCGCGAAAGAGCCAACTGTGTTAGCTATGGTAACGCCTTACCCCTCCTTAAAACGCGCCTGATGTCTTTGAAACCCGTCCGAACATTATTGGCAAATTTGCTGCCCCAGTGCGCCAAACAGAAGGCTAATCTGGCATCATCGCGGCGGGTGAATCGGATGGTGTGGTGGCTTGCCCCTGGTTTATTGGTGAAGCGGTGGCTATTTTTAAGCGTCACCGGGGTACTGCTGGTAGGGCTAGGAGCCATGATCTGGCTGAAGCTGACCCCCGTCTTTTATACTGGACAGGCTCTGGGGGCCGCACTTCGGTTGATCACAACTTACATCCCCAGCTACGTGAGTGGCCCGGTGGGTATTTTGCTGGGCCTGTGGCTGATTTTTTGGGGGCAAACACGGGCCATGGGAGTAATTACCAATGTGCTCAGCCCCGGCAATGATGAAGAGCTGCTGGATGCTCTGCTGAACCAGCGGCGGCTATCACGGGGGCCAAAAATTGTGGTGATTGGCGGGGGAACCGGCCTGTCAAACCTGCTGCGGGGGCTAAAACATTACAGCTCCAACATTACCGCCATTGTCACCGTGGCGGATGACGGGGGTTCTTCTGGCCGGCTACGGCGAGAGATTGGAATATTACCGCCGGGGGATATTCGCAACTGCCTGTCGGCCCTGGCGGACGAAGAAAAACTGTTGACGGAATTGTTCAAGTACCGCTTTAAAGCTGGCAGTGGGCTAAGCGGGCACAGCTTTGGCAACTTATTCTTAACCGCCATGAACGAAGTCACCGGCAACCTTGAGCAGGCCATTGCCGCCAGTTCTAAGGTGCTGGCGGTGCGGGGTCAGGTGCTGCCCTCTACCCTCAGCGACGTACAGCTTTGGGCTGATTTGAGCGACGGCAGGCGCATTGTAGGGGAGTCAAAAATTGCTGAAGCCAGGGGCAAAATCGTGAATATCGGCTGCACTCCGGTCAATCCACCGGCTCTGCCCAGGGCGGTCAAGGCCATTCAAGAAGCCGATTACATCATCATGGGACCGGGCAGCCTTTATACCAGCATTATTCCCAACCTGCTGGTGCCGGAGTTGGTAGAAGCCATCGCCGCCAGCAAGGTACCTCGCATCTATGTGTGCAACATCATGACCGAACCCGGCGAAACCGAAGGGTTCACCGTTTCAGACCATATCCGGGCCATTGATACGGCCTGTGGACGGTACCTGTTTGACGCGGTCTTAGTCCAAAAGCAGCCCCCTACTGATGCCGTAGTTCATCACTATGCCCAAGAAGGGGTTGGCCCCGTATGGCTTGACCGAGAGGCCATCATTGCCTCAGGGCGGCGCATTATTGCCGCCAATATTATGGAAGAGCGAGATGACCTGACGGTACGCCACAACCCCCACAAACTATCCCGAGTGCTTCTGCGCTGGTATTCCCGGACCCAGCGGTTGTGGTGACCTTGTTTGGTCTGGCCAACGAGAATTGAAGGATAGTTGAAATTATCGATATGGGCTAAATCCCGAAGTTTTTAGCCATCGTCACAGGTAGAGGGCAGGTGCGGGCGGCTTAAGACGGGTCTGTGTTCAGCCGCCTCGTAATCCAACCCACAACGCCGCTAGCGATGGCCCCCGCCATCAAAATGCTAATGGCGGGTAGAATTAACGGATTCCAGAGGGAGTACCAGAGTTCCAGGCCCAGATTGACATTCATGCTCTGACCCACAACGGCGGCTAAAAACCAGCCAAAGCTCAACAACACTAAACCCAAATCAACGACCAAAATCCAGCTGATAATACTGGAGATGCGTTCTCTCATAGTATGACCTCGAACCAAAAGCCGGCGGCGTTTCAACGTGATAAGGCTAGCTTAGAGCAGAGAGAAGAACCATCGCAAACCTTTTTGGCCGGTGGAAAATTCCTTGTTTGCCCTCTGCTGGGCGGGGCATGTCAACTTTGGATGATAAAAAAATGGGCTGCTCCACATCTGGAACAGCCCCCGGAACCACTCAAGTTTTTCTAGACATAGTTTGACTGTTGGCTTGATGGAGCAAACGATGGCATTGCTATGGTTACCATGGCTCACCGCTTGCCCCCTAAGCAAACCTAGGACAAGGCCAGCCGGCAGGACCTCACCTACAAAGCATCCTCTTCTTTAGACATCAGCAGATTGTCGGGGTCTACGTAATGGCAAACGGCTTCGTCAACACAAATTAGAGCCCAGCCTGATTTGTCAATACTTACCAGTTCATAGCTCGCATTGTTAACGAAATAGCCGCGATGATTACGAGTCTCAGGCTTGATACCAACGGTTTTAGAAGACATATCAATCTCTCCAGAAAAGACGACCAGCACAAATGAGAAGAAAAGCTTATGGCTTAATTGAGTGAATCCTATCATTCCCTTCATGAGGATTTTATTAAGTAATTTGAGACTTTGTTACAGGGCACATCTTCACATCTTGTAATTATTGAGCAGTGATTTAAACCTGCGGCGTGAGTATGGGCGATCAGCACTGGAGCAGAAAAATTCTGCTATCAAAGAAAGATTAATTTAAGTTTCATGAACAATGGAAATTCCTTTATTCGCTATGCAATTTAGGAGGTAAAAATACCCATCTCAGATGAAGCTACGTTGATCCCCGGCCATTTACCTCCGATTGGAAGCTCTTTTGAAAGGCATAGGCAAAATCAAAATATTGAGACTTTTAGATCCAGGGCATCCCTTCAGAAGTGAAAAATAAGGAATGAATACTTGACAGGTCAAGAGCAGGGATAATCTCTTGTTATTTTGATTCTCCCGACCACAGCCCCGGATGGGACCCGGAGCGCTTCACTGTACACCTTTGGAGCATTGGTGCCGTATGTTGAACTCCCAGGGTTCTTCGAACAGTTATCCAAGCCATTTTTAGTCAAATTTCGAGTGAGATTCGCTATGGTTATGAGGCGCTGTTACAAAAATACGTAGACAAACCCCGGTAATGCCAGCATTCAGCGTTGATCCAAATCTTTGAATTGCATCGATAAAGGTTGGCCTGTTCCCCCCCGCCGCACGAGAATTAACTCGGCCACAATGCTGACGGCAATTTCTTCGGGGGTCAGAGCGCCCAGGTCAAGGCCAATGGGGGCATAGATATTTTTGAGGTGTTCTGGGGGAATGGACTGGGACTGGATGGCGCTAAGCGCTTTACGCACTCGTTTCTGGCTACCAATCATGCCGATGTAGCGGCAGCGGCTTGGACGATTGAGCAGAGCTTTAAGGGCGGGCAAGTCGTAGTCAAGCCCCCGGGTGACCAGAGCCGCGTAGAGATTTTCGTACTGATCTAACTCCTCCACCAGTTCGGCGATGGGCTGGTTAGAAATGCAGCTTGCCTGGGGAAAGTTGTTTGGATTAGCCCAGGTGGGGCGGTCATCCTGCACCATGACCTGAAAACCGACCCTGTGGGCGACGGCGGCCAGTTGAATGCCGCAATGGCCAGCACCTATGATTAGCAGCGTGGGGGGCGGTTGCAGCGTACGCCGAAATTGGGGACTTTCTCCAGTCAGCTGCAGGGTAGGGGCGACTTCGCCACAATTTGGGTCAATCTGGGTGCCCCGGTTGGGGTCGAGGGGGGTGACCAGGGTCAACATTTGCCCCTGGGAGAGGGCTGCTTCAATCTGTTCTGCCAGGGCCAGGGCCGCATCTCCCAGCCAGCGCTCTAGCCACACCTGCATACGTCCACCACAAATGCCCTGAATTTCTCGCTGGGGGGCCCCCGTCAGGTCGATGGCAACCTGCCGGTTCTGCCCCGTGGCCAGTACTTCTTGGGCCACGGCCAGAACTTTTGCTTCTCCGGCACCACCGCCAATGGTGCCGGCCCGCAAGCCCTGGTAGTCAACCAGCAGCTTGGCCCCGACCTCTCGCGGTACTGAACCAGAAGTCTGAATCACCGTTGCTAAGACCACTGGCCCCTGGGACAAACTGGCCGCTAATTGCTGAAAAAAGCTCAGGTCAGTGGACATAATGTGGGAGGGCGGCTAGATTGTCTTGCTAAGTCTTTCTACAATGTGAGTTATCAGGGTTACAGCCTGGTGCTTTCAAGTTTAGTGTAGGCATGGCAGACTATATCAAGTTCAGCTCGAAAGACATACCAGGTCCGGTTCTAGGTTGATGGGTTTGCCCTCGCGCAAAACCCCGCTTCTGAACATGCGCTGGTTTGAAATTGCCGCTGAAGGCACCTGTTACGGTTGGACTTGGATGAGGTTAAACCCTAGAACTGATGTGGGCGGTTTATCTGTGGCGACTCCTCTGCAACAAAATCCACAGCTAATATCCTGGCTTCGCCGTCTTCAGGGGGTTCCCCCCTGGGCTCTTTTATCTTTGGTGATAAACGGCCTCATGTTTATCACCGTGCTGGTAGTCCTGCGGCAATTGAGCCATGCCAGCGACCCGGTTTTGTCTCAGGCCAATGCCTATGCTTCTGAGCAGCGGGCGAATGCAAAACCTGCTTTTGAACAGCAGTTGGGGGAACGGCACGCGCTGGAGTATCAACAGTGGGTTGCGCTGTTGCAGGCCGAAGCCAGTGCCGCAGTTTCCATTAACGCCCCCCGCCAGAATGTACTGCTGGGCGATTCTATTACCCTGTGGTTTCCGTCTGATATGCTGCCGGGGCGTAAAACCTGGCTGAATCAGGCCATTTCAGGGGAAAATTCTGGTGGCTTGCTGAACCGTCTCTATGTACTGGATAGCAACGAAGTCGAAGCCTTCTTCATCATGGTGGGCATCAATGACATGATCTGGGGCGGCAAAGATGAAGACCTGACCTACAACGTTCGCTCGATGATCAACTATCTGCAGGAGCAGCATCCCGACGCCAGAATTGTGGTGCAGTCTATTTTGCCCCACGGCGGCGAAAACGCCAGTTGGGAAGGGCGAGATAAGTTGGCGGCTATTTCCCCCAGCCGGGTGGAAGCGGTGAATGAAAAGCTGGAATTGATTGCGGCAGAACTCGGTGTTGACTATCTCGATCTGCATCCGCTCTTTGCCAATGGGGAGGGGTTCATACGCCCCGACCTGACTACGGATGGTCTGCACCTTAACGAAGATGGCTATATGGTCTGGCGTACGGCTATTGCCTTATATAATCAAGCCAATTTTGAACCCTAAGGAATGGGGATTCAATAACGTGGGATGGCTGTCTCGGCTGTCCAAGAGCAGGCAGAATGCCCGCCCTACAGAAATTGGATGTGATAAAATCCTCATTCCTTAGGAAGGAGCTTCAACCAAGTGGGATGGCTGTCCTGGCTGTCCCCCGCAGGCATCCTGCTTGCCCTACAAGCATTGGCTGTTATACACCCCCACTGCCAAAAAATTTTTGAGCAAAGGGGACCACCCGCAACGGCGGTCATTTTTTTCAGAGACCCTCTCCAGCAACTCTCTTGAGGGGAATCCATTTCTGATGAAGCACCTATCAAGCCTTGCTTCTGGCCTGTAGAACCTGGTTCCCAATACCAAACAGTAGGGGTTTATCAGCTTTTACCATTGAAATTTCCTCATCTTGCGGAGCTAAAACCATTCCCGTGAGCCGTTATCCTAGGTAAAGTGCTGACATGCCCTGAGGACCCTATGGATACCAAAGCCTTTAAGCGTTCCCTGCACCATTCTGATAAATATTTCCGCAAGGGGTTTGGCCACGCACAGGATGTGGCCGGGCAAATGCAGACCGAATACCAGAGCGGTCTGATTCAAGAAATTCGCGACAGCAACTACAGCCTGACCAGAGGCGACGTCACCATCAAACTGGCGGAGGCTTTTGGCTTTTGCTGGGGGGTGGAACGGGCCGTAGCCATGGCCTACGAAACGCGCCAGCACTTCCCCACCGAGCGCATCTGGATCACCAATGAAATTATCCACAACCCTGGGGTGAATAATCGTCTGAAGGAAATGGCGGTGGGGTTCATAGAGGTCAAAGACGGCCAGAAGGATTTCTCGGTCGTGGGCGAAGGAGATGTGGTGATTCTGCCTGCCTTTGGGGCCAGCGTGCAGGAAATGCAGCTGCTCAACGACAAGGGTTCCACCATTGTCGATACCACCTGCCCCTGGGTGTCTAAAGTTTGGAACACGGTGGAAAAGCACAAGAAAAAAGAGCACACTTCCATCATCCACGGTAAGTACAACCACGAAGAAACCGTGGCCACCAGCTCTTTTGCGGGTAAGTACCTGATTGTGCTGAACCTGAAGGAGGCGGAGTACGTCGCCGACTACATTCTCAACGGCGGCGACCGGGATGAGTTCATGACCAGGTTTGCCCGGGCCACCTCTAATGGTTTTGACCCCGATGGGGATCTGGATCGCATCGGCATTGCTAACCAGACCACCATGCTCAAGGGTGAAACCGAGCAAATCGGCAAACTGTTTGAGCGCACCATGCTCAAGAAGTACGGTCCCCAGGCGCTGAATGATCACTTCCTGAGCTTTAATACCATTTGCGATGCCACCCAGGAACGGCAGGATGCCATGTTTGACCTGGTGGAGCAAAAGCTGGATTTGATGGTGGTGATTGGCGGCTATAACTCTTCCAACACCACCCACCTGCAGGAAATTGCCATTGAGCGCAGCATTCCCTCATACCACATTGACAGTGCAGCCCGGATTGGTCCCGATAACCGCATTGAGCACAAGCTGCTGCATGGGGATTTGACGGTGACCGCAAACTGGCTACCGGATGGGCCGATTACCGTTGGCATTACGTCCGGTGCCTCTACCCCGGATCGGTCGGTGGAGGAAACCATCGAGCGGATTTTCGCCATCAAAGCAAATATGGTGCCGGCCTAGAACAGGGGGGCAATGGCGACAAAAACACCCCAGGGGGATTACCCGATGTCCCCCTGCGGCGCTAATTTAAAGAATAGTGGCGAGGGGTAAGGTGTACTCTAGGATGTCCTGTGCTTTTGTGGGAACTCCTGACGTGGTCACCCATTCACCCTGGCCGGCAAATCCAGTTGGCTAACTAGACGCATCATGGTGGTGGAAAAGCTCGATAATCTCAAAGCTCTATTTGCGAATATGGATAGAGCCCTGATTGCCTACTCAGGGGGCATTGACAGCACCCTGGTAGCTAAGGTTGCCTATGATGTGTTGGGTGATCGGGCTCTGGCGGTTACGGCAGAGTCGCCTTCTCTACTGCCGGATGATTTAGAAGACGCCAAGGTGCAGGCTGCCGCCATCGGCATTCGCCACGAGGTTGTCAAAACTCACGAGCTTGATAATCCTAACTATGCCTCCAACCCGGCTAACCGCTGCTACTTTTGCAAGAGCGAACTGCACGACACCCTGAAGCCCCTGGCTCTGGAGCGGGGCTATCCCTACGTGGTGGATGGCGTCAATGCAGACGACCTGCGGGACTATCGCCCCGGCATTCAGGCCGCCAGGGAGCGAGGAGCCCGGTCTCCCCTGGCGGAAGTGGGCATCTCAAAGATTGAGGTACGCGAAATATCCCGATATTTGGGCCTACCCTGGTGGGACAAACCAGCCCAGCCCTGTCTCAGCTCTCGCTTTCCCTATGGCGAGGCCATCACCATGGAAAAGCTGCAGCGGGTGGGTCGGGCCGAGCGCTATCTGCGCAACCTGGGCCTGCGGGAGCTACGGGTACGCTCTGCCGGGGATACGGCTCGCATTGAAATTCCTGTGGCCGAAATCAAAGATTTTGTCGCCCGGCAGGATATTGAAGCCCTGGTTACCGCTTTTCAAAGCTACGGGTTTACCTATGTCACGCTGGATCTGGAAGGCTTTCGCAGCGGTAAGCTGAACCAGGTCTTGCAATTGGCTGAAAGTCGCAACTAGAGCAAAGCAACTCCATGACCTATCTTCTCGCTGGTGACATCGGCGGTACCAAAACCATCCTTAGACTGGTGAAGGTTGACCTTGAGGGGGGAAAGGCCCATCGACCCCAGCTCAGGACCGCCCACGAGCAGACCTATTCCAGCCAGGCTTACCCGGATCTGGTGCCGATGGTGAAGGAGTTTCTTCAGGCTGCGGAACAAGCCGATGGAACTGTGGCCCATCCCCAACGGGCCTGCTTTGCCATTGCAGGTCCCGTCGTCGACAATTGCTCCAGCCTGACCAATCTGGCCTGGTCCCTGGGGGGCGACCGCCTGGAAGAGGAACTGAACCTGGACCGGGTAGAGCTGATCAACGACTTTACTGCAGTCGGCTACGGCGTCTTTGGCCTGGAATCGGCAGATGTTTACACTCTGCAACCGGGTGACCCCGAGCCCGATGCCCCCGTTGCCATCATCGGGGCCGGTACCGGGTTAGGCCAGGGGTTTGCGATTAAGGAGGGCAATTATCGACGGGTATTTCCTTCCGAGGGGGGCCATGCTGACTTTGCCCCCCGCTCAGAGCTGGAGTTTCAACTGCTGCGCTACCTGCTGGATAAGTATCAGATTTCCCGCGTATCCGTGGAGCGGGTGGTCTCAGGCCAGGGCATTGTGGCGATTTATCAATTTCTGCGCGATCGCGAATTTGCCCATGAATCCCCCGACATTGCCGAAGCCATTACCACATGGGAACGCCAGACCGGCCTGAGCACCAAAACGGTAGACCCAGCCGCGGTAATTGCCAAGGCTGCGGCAGAAGAGCGCGATCGCATATGCCAGAAGGCCATGGAAATCTTCGTTTCTGCCTACGGTGCCGAAGCTGGAAACCTGGGCCTCAAGCTGCTGCCCTACGGTGGCCTTTATGTAGCTGGTGGCATTGCCGGTAAAAATCTAGCGTTGATGGAATCCGGCCCCTTTATGGAGGCGTTTTCCCACAAAGGCCGAGTCAGTCCCCTGCTGGACAAGGTGCCCGTTTACGTCGTATTAAACCCCCAGGTAGGGTTGATTGGGGCAGCATTGCGGGCCGCAACCACCTGAATCTGGTTCCAGGGTGTGAGCATCAGCAATCCGCCAGACTGAACAAGGCCCTGATACGGCCTGGGAATGGGCATGCAATCCTGTGGGGTAGCCGTCCCGGCTGTCTAAAGTAAGACAGGATGGCTGCCCTGGCCTGTATTATTCATGAGATGCCTTCTGCCTTCTGCCTCTGCCTTCTGCCCTAGTCCTCAATTTCGGCCATTTCAATGACCTGTTCATCGTAATCTTTGACCAGAAAGTTCAGCGGCTTTTCGCGACGAATTTTGTGCTTTACCCCGCTCATCTGCACCCGCATCAAAATATATTCCAGGCAGTTGTGGTCAAAGCACACATGGCGCTGACGGTTGCGGTGTCCCAGGCTGGCCCCTGAAATCACATGGAGTTGGGTATTTTTGCGTAGCTGATACCACAATCCATCAGGAGTCGTCATGGTGCTCTGGCTCCCCATACTGCCCACCCCAGACATATACATCGGGTCAATCCCGGCAGTACCCAGAGTTTGCTCGTAGTTGTAGTAGTAGTGCAGCGGCACATCTGCCACCGGCAGGTTTAACATGCCCTCGTAGAACCGACGGGCCACCTCCAGGTCAGACACCATAATGGTGTGGACCTTAGGAGCGCTTTTAAGAAACATCCACATGGCTCCGGCATAGGCCACCAGCAGCATGACCATAATGCCCTGGGTTGACATAATGCTGTCCAGGGGAAGGCCAAACAGACCCGCGACAAGCCCCGATGGGGCACCAAGCTGTAGCCAGAGGTTTAGCATTTTGGGATCATCGCTCCTAAATCCGATGCTCTATACAGTCTACCAAGTTCAAAACCAACCTCGTTTGATCCCAAAAAACCTCAAAAATGATCCCCAAAAACCTCAACAAACTGAGGGGTTTTGTAAATTAACGTGCTGAAAATCGACACGATAGGTATAGTAGAGGCTGATCTTAGCCAAGTTCATAGCATCAGCACCGTGAACGTACCTAACTTTCCCGAATGCGATCATAAGCTGGTTCAGTCGCTCTACCACCTGAGCGATCAAGAGCTTGTCAGTTTGTTCCAGCAGAATGCCGACTCTGGGCGCTACTTTACGGCCATTTTTTGCCGCTACAGCCCCATGGTTTACAGCTTAATTCGCCATTCAGCCCGGTCGCCCATTCAGGCCGAATACTTATTTGCGCTCATCTGGCGGCACATTCTGCATGAACTGGGCGGCGTAGACTGCGACGCCGCTAATGGCAGCAGCAACGGGAAGTCGGGCTTCTCTCTACAAAACTGGATCATCAACATCACTGCTCTCTGTATTAATCAGGCGGTGGTGCCGGAAGTAGAGTCTATCCACTACTCCCTGGCCAAGGCTTCACCGCCATTTTGGTGTTACGTGGAGCAGGCTCTCGATCAACTGCCCCCCACAGAGCGGCTGATCTTAGTCATGGCGCTGACCTTTCGCTGGAGTGAGACTCGCATTGCGGCTTACCTCCAGGCCGAGGGCGAAAAATTATCTCCGGCCCAGGTGCGTCACACCCTAGGAACGGCCTATCAGAATCTAGAGGCGGCTTTACCAGAAGATATTCGTGCCATTTACCTGGGTACGACAGCTGCGAATCAATCCTCTAGAGCAGGTGAAACCGACAGCCTGGATGACTTACTCGACCTGCGAGAGTTGGTGGGCACCGCTGCTGAGCTAGATCAACCATAACCGTCACGAAGGGGGATTCAGCGGATGAAGACTCGGTTTTGGTTAACGGCCCTGGGTGTGACGGCTCTGGTGGGAATCCAAACAGCCACCATGACCCTGGTAAATCCTGCAGCTACATTGGCGGCCAGTTTAGAAGACCAGCTCGACATTCAACCCAACAACGCCGCTGAGGGGGCCTCTCGCGATGTTGCCGATGAATGGATGGCAGTGGGCAATCAGAAGCGAACAGAAGGCGCATACGATCAGGCTATTGCGGCCTGGCAGGAGGCAGCCGGTATCTATCAAACTTTAGGAGACACCCAGGGGCAGGCTCGGGCTTACAGTGCCATCAGCACTACCTTTGCCATCCTGGGAGACTATCCCCAGGCGGAGCAGGCCATCCGCCAGCGCATTGCCATTGCCCGCGACAGTGACGATTTCATCGGAGCCAGCTATGGGCTCAACAACCTGGGAACCCTTTATTTGAACCGGGGTCGCCTGAACCCAGCCCAGGAAATCTACACAGAAGCCCTGCAGTTGGCACAGCGGGCAGACCATAACGGTTCGGTAGGGCTTTCCCTCAGCAACTTAGGGTTGGTTGCCCTGCAACAGGAAGACTACGAGACTGCCGCAGAACTGCTGGAATCCGCTGCCAACTATCGGTATCTGGCTGGAGATTATTTGGGCGAGGCGAATTCGTCTAACACCCTGGGCGATGTTTACATGGCCCTGGGCAGAGATAACAACGCCATCGGCGCGTATCGTGTGGCGCTGCGGGCCGGGGCAGAAGCGGATGCTCGCGCCCTGCAGTTGAGGGCGATAGATGGCCTGCTGGAGATTTACTTTGAGCGCCAAGCGTGGCAGACCGTTCTGGAATATCTCAACCAACGACGTGAATTAACGCTGGCAGCCACAGAACCTGATGTGCAAACCGCCGTGACGTTACGCTGGCTGGGGGATTACTACTCCATCCAGGGGGATGTTACCGCGGCAGAACAGGCCTACTCCAGGGGGCTAGGGCTGGCCAGATTGCTGGAAAACCCCGCCCTTGAAGCAGAATTGACCAACCGTATCCTGGCACTTTAGGATGCCATCACAATAAACCGCTACCGGTGGAGCAGCGGTTGAGGTGTGCGATCGCATGGGGCCTTTCTCGCCCATCATCCAAAACCTGCCGTTAGGAGAAGTCCGGGTCCGAGGAGTTCGCGGCAGCCATCCCCTCTCGACAGGGGCAGGGGTGGGTGAATCATGGCAGTGAGCAATGCTATCCATGGTAGTTGCACGCTCTCAAGTTGTAGATTGGCCCCACCCCACCCGCCGCCCCCTCCTTGGAGGGAAACTTGACTGACCTGGAGTTTTCAGGAGAGATCCCAAGTTGAGGTTAGTTCGGCATTAAAGCTCCGAATAATATATCGCTGCAGAAAATAAAACTTTGCGAAGAATTGTTTATTAAAGCCCTCAATAAAGAAAAAATATTCCCATTGAATTAAGGGAAATCCGTATTTCCGATGGCCCTGAAAATTCTCTTCCTTCAGAGATATTAACTTGTGAAAAAATTGCTTACTAAAAATAGCCATGATTCTGTAGGTTGATACTTAACCAATTTCAAGAGGCCCTGGCTGGGGCGTTCTGGAGTTACTTCTGGAGTTACTTAAGTGATTCCCAAAGGATCCCCGTCTGACTCTTGAAGCTACAGGTAAAGTCTCCTTTCAGATCCCTTCCCGTGGATAGGGATAATGTCAGGAGCAATTTTTTAGTACCCATCTGTCTATTTAAGCTTTCTATGGACTCAGCTTGTATCAGTCTATTTATTAGGAAGCGTCTTTATCCGCTCTGTATTTTCGAGTAGTAGAGAGGAGAGTCCCATGACCATAAGTCCCCCTGAACCGGGACAAAAAGTCAGGGTTGTGGTTGATAAAGACCCGGTGGAAACCTCATTTGAGAAATGGGCAAAACCGGGACACTTTGATCGCACGTTGGCCCGTGGACCCAAAACCACCACATGGATTTGGAACCTGCACGCCGACGCCCACGACTTTGACAGTCACACCAGTGATTTAGAAGATATTTCGCGCAAAATTTTCAGCGCGCATTTCGGTCACCTGGCGGTGATTTTCATCTGGCTGAGTGGAATGTACTTCCACGGGGCCAAGTTTTCCAACTACGAAGCCTGGTTGACCAACCCCACCGGCATTAAACCCAGTGCCCAGGTGGTCTGGCCCATCTTTGGCCAGGAAATTCTCAACGCCGATGTCGGCGGCGGCTTCCACGGCATCCAGATCACCTCTGGATTGTTCTACTGGTGGCGCGCCAACGGCATTACCAACAGCTTCCAGCTATACTGCACGGCCATCGGTGCCCTGGTAATGGCTGGCCTGATGCTGTTTGCCGGGTGGTTCCACTACCACAAGCGGGCCCCCAAGCTGGAGTGGTTCCAGAATGTGGAATCGATGATGAACCACCACCTGGCGGGTCTGCTGGGGTTGGGTTGCCTGGGCTATGCCGGTCAGCAAATTCACGTTTCGCTGCCCATCAACGCCTGTATGGACGCCATTGACGCCGGTAAGCCGCTGACCATTGGCGGTCGCGTCATCGACTCCATTGCGGCCATTCCCCTGCCCCATGAGTGGATCCTCAACCCCAGCCTGATGGCGGACCTGTACCCCAGCTTTGCTGAGGGGCTGCGGCCATTCTTCACCCTGAACTGGAACGTCTACGCCGACTTCCTCACCTTCAAGGGTGGGTTGAACCCCCAGACCGGTGCCCTGTGGCTGTCGGATACGGCCCATCACCACCTGGCCCTGGCGGTGCTGTTCATCGTGGCGGGTCATTTTTACCGCACCAACTGGGGCATTGGCCACAGTTTCAAAGAAGTGCTGGAGGCGCATAAAGGACCCTTTACCGGCGAAGGCCACAAGGGCATGTATGAGATCTTCACAACCTCCTGGCATGCCCAGCTGGCCTGGAACCTGGCCTGGGTCGGCTCCCTGTCGATCATCGTGGCCCACCACATGTACGCCATGCCTCCCTATCCGTACATCGCGACGGATTACGCCACTCAGCTGTCGCTGTTTACCCACCACATGTGGATTGGCGGCTTCCTGATTGTGGGGGCGGGGGCCCATGCGGCCATCTTCATGGTGCGGGATTACCAGCCCTCCGTGCATGTCAACAACAACCTAGATCGGGTGCTGCGTCACCGTGACGCCATCATCTCTCACCTGAACTGGGTGTGTATTTTCCTGGGCTTCCACAGCTTCGGGCTGTACATCCACAACGACACCATGCGGGCGTTGGGACGGCCTCAGGATATGTTCTCCGATACGGCGATTAACCTGCAGCCGGTGTTTGCCCAGTGGATTCAGGGCATTCACGGCGCGGCGGCGGGCAATACTGCGCCGAACGTGCTGGCTGGCGTCAGTCCCGTGTTTGACGGCGGACTGGTTGCCGTTGGCGGCAAGGTGGCCATGGCGGCCATGCCCCTGGGTACGGCGGACTTTATGGTACACCACATCCACGCCTTCACCATCCATGTGACGGTGCTGATTCTGCTGAAGGGTGTGCTGTATGCCCGCAGTTCCCGGCTGATTCCCGATAAGGGCGAACTGGGCTTCCGGTTCCCCTGCGATGGCCCTGGCCGGGGCGGCACCTGTCAGGTGTCCGGTTGGGACCATGTCTTCCTGGGTCTGTTCTGGATGTACAACTCCCTGTCCATTGTGATTTTCCACTTCAGCTGGAAGATGCAGTCAGACATCTGGGGCACGGTATCGCCGGACGGCTCGGTGTCTCACATTACGGCGGGCAACTTCGCCCAGAGTGCTATCACCATCAACGGCTGGCTGCGGGACTTCCTGTGGGCTCAGGCCTCCCAGGTGATTGGCTCCTACGGCTCAGCCCTGTCGGCCTACGGCTTGATGTTCCTGGGCGCTCACTTTGTCTGGGCCTTTAGCCTGATGTTCTTGTTCAGCGGTCGCGGCTACTGGCAGGAACTGATTGAATCAATCGTTTGGGCCCACAACAAGCTGAAGGTGGCTCCGGCCATTCAGCCCCGCGCTCTGAGCATTACTCAGGGTCGGGCCGTTGGGGTCGCCCACTATCTGCTGGGAGGCATTGCCACCACGTGGGCCTTCTTCCTGGCGCGAATCATTGCGGTGGGATAGGACTTTCGGTTCAGGGGAAACCCACTCCGGGGGAGAAGCCGCTTCGCGTCTACACCCTAGCCCTCTCCCTGGGGGAGAGGGGACAAGAAGTTTCTTCCGGCTCCCCTCTCCTCGTGGGAGAGGGGCTGGGGGTGAGGGCCAAACCCTTACACCGCAACACCCCTCTACCGCAAAACGAATTGCGTTTGCTGACCATTCGTACAACAAACCTGTTTTGATTCATGGCAACTAAATTCCCAAAATTTAGCCAGGATTTGGCGCAGGATCCGACCACAAGGCGGATCTGGTACGGGATTGCCACGGCCCACGACTTTGAAAGCCACGATGGCATGACGGAGGAGAATCTTTATCAGAAGATCTTCGCCTCCCACTTCGGTCATCTGGCCATCATCTTTTTGTGGACCTCAGGCAACCTGTTCCACGTCGCCTGGCAAGGCAACTTTGAGCAGTGGGTAAAAGACCCGCTGGGCGTTCGTCCCATCGCCCACGCAATTTGGGACCCCCAATTTGGCCAACCCGCCGTGGATGCCTTCACCCAGGCGGGGGCCAGCTATCCGGTGAACATCTCCTTCTCCGGGGTGTATCACTGGTGGTACACCATCGGCATGCGCACCAATAACGACCTGTACAGCGGTGCCATGTTCCTGCTGATTCTGTCAGCGGCTTTCCTGTTTGCCGGTTGGCTGCACCTGCAACCCAAGTTCCGCCCCAGCCTGGCCTGGTTTAAGAATGCGGAATCCCGACTGAACCACCACCTGGCGGGTCTGTTCGGGGTTAGCTCCCTGGCCTGGGCCGGTCACCTGATCCACGTGGCCATTCCCGAATCTCGGGGGCAGCATGTGGGGTGGGATAACTTCCTGGCGGTGCGCCCCCACCCCGCCGGTCTGAAGCCCTTCTTCACCGGCCAGTGGGGCGTCTACGCCCAGAACCCCGACACCGCAAACCATGTGTTTAGCACCAGTGACGGGGCCGGGTCGGCGATTCTCACCTTCCTGGGTGGCTTCCATCCCCAGACAGAGTCCCTCTGGCTGACGGATATGGCCCACCACCACCTGGCGATCGCCGTCATCTTCATCATTGCTGGCCACATGTACCGCACCAACTTCGGTATCGGCCACGACATGAAGACCATCATGAATGCCCACCGCCCCCCCGAAGGCACCCCCTTCGGCGGCATGATTGGCGAAGGCCACAAGGGCATGTATGACACCTACAACAACTCCCTGCACTTCCAGCTGGGTTGGCACCTGGCTACCCTGGGGGTGGTGACCTCGCTGGTGGCGCAGCACATGTACGCGCTGCCCCCCTATGCCTTTATCGCCAAGGACTACACCACCCAGGCGGCGCTCTACACCCATCACCAGTACATTGCCGGGTTCATTATGGTGGGGGCGTTTGCCCACGGGGCCATCTTCCTGATTCGGGACTATGACCCGAAGGCCAACTACAACAACGTGCTGTACCGCATGTTGGAGCATAAGGAAGCGCTGATTTCCCACCTGAGCTGGGTGTCGCTGTTCCTGGGCTTCCACACCCTGGGGCTATACGTCCACAATGACGTGGTGGTGGCTTTCGGCACTCCCGAAAAGCAAATCCTGGTGGAACCCGTGTTTGCCCAGTGGATTCAGGCCGCCCACGGCAAGCTGATCTACGGCATGGATACCCTGCTATCTAACCCCGACAGCATTGCCACCACGGCCTGGCCTAACTACGGCAATGTGTGGCTACCGGGATGGATTGACGCCATCAACAACAACGCCAACTCGTTGTTCCTGACCATTGGCCCCGGTGACTTCCTGGTACACCATGCGATCGCCCTGGGTCTGCACACCACCACCCTGATTCTGGTCAAGGGTGCGCTGGATGCCCGCGGCTCGAAGCTGATGCCCGACAAAAAAGACTTCGGCTACAGCTTCCCCTGCGATGGCCCCGGTCGGGGCGGCACCTGCGACATCTCCGCCTGGGATGCCTTCTACCTGGCCATGTTCTGGATGCTGAATACCATTGGATGGGTGACCTTCTACTGGCACTGGAAGCATCTCACCATCTGGTCGGGCAACGTGGCCCAGTTCAACGAAAACTCGACCTACCTGATGGGGTGGTTCCGCGATTACCTGTGGCTCAACAGCTCGCAGCTGATCAACGGCTACAACCCCTATGGCATGAATAACCTGGCGGTCTGGGCCTGGATGTTCCTGTTCGGACACCTGGTGTGGGCCACGGGCTTCATGTTCCTGATCTCCTGGCGGGGCTACTGGCAGGAGTTGATCGAGACCATCGTGTGGGCTCACGAGCGCACTCCCCTGGCGAACCTGGTTCGCTGGAAGGATAAGCCGGTGGCTCTGTCCATCGTGCAGGCTCGTCTGGTGGGTCTGGCTCACTTCACCGTGGGCTACATCCTCACCTACGCGGCCTTCCTCATAGCCTCGACCTCCAGTCGATTCGGCTAACCGGTCTACTTTGACCAACGGGTAGGGTGGGCACTGCCCACCTTATCCTCCCTGCGGAACCCACCCCGCCCTGCGGGCACCCCTCCAAGGAGGGGATAGGTAAAGAAGTTGATATTGAAATGTGAGTTTTTACGAAAGTATTTTCGGTGACGCTGGTGGGTAGAACCCATCCTACAAAGAAAATTTTTAAGTTATTGAGGCGGTTCAGAGCATCGCAACGTCAGGTTCTGAAACCTCTCCAAGCTTGAGATCAGTGGAGACTCTCCGATTCTCAAGAGGTCCTGGTTCTTCGGGGTAGTTGAACCAGGACTTTTATTGTTTTATCCCCCATGGGTAGCAACGTAGGTTGGGTGGAGCGCCAGCGGAACCCAACACTCCAAGCATCTTCGATGTTGCGAAACTAACCGTGTGATGTCCTAAACCTTGTCCAAGTCCAGAAGTGGAGTTTTGCCTTAGAGAAAACTACAGATTTCGAGCTGGGCTTGGTATAGTTTTGAATTTTGAGTTTTGAGTTTTGAATTTTGAGTTTTGAATTTTGAATTGCTCCAGTTACTCCGCCGCCCATTCCTTGAGCCGCTTGTTATGAGCTGGTAATGATCGCGAACTGTATCAGCTAATAGCTGGATCTCAACCGTTTCGGTCCCAGAACCAAACTGAGTATACTCTTCTAAAAGCTGCTGAATGATGGTGCGATAGGATTCTAGCTTATCCATTGCGCTATTGCCCCTTGCCATCAAGGAGGACTATTACAATACAGGGATATACGACAAGCAGGTCGGTAGCATGAGCCCAATCTTACAGCGTCTGATGAGTGACTTGATATTGCTCAGGCTAGAGGAGCAATGGCAGCTACTCAGTTACTTAGTCAATCAGCTTCGTGCTGAGGTTGTGGAAGTTGACAAAACGCCATCTGAGACATCTCCCAACGCTGCCCATCACCCGCCGCAGATAACCTTTGAATTCCCACAAATAACCTCTCAGCGGTCGGTGTGCATGGGCGTTGTTATGTCCGCCATGACTGAATTCAACCATGCCCTCACAGCGGCAGATACAGCACGACATCTTTCCATTCTGCTTGTTCGCTACAGTCTATCAGCAGTAGCAATTCATCGATCGCTTGTCGAATAGGCATTCGATCATTGACCACAAACATTCCTGTCATCGGTTCTCCTCTAACCAGGCGGTTGTAAGCAAAATCCGGCATCGTTGCCCTATCGTGAGTGAGCAGGATGCGATCATTAGTAGCTGCCCAGGCTAAGATTGCTGGATCATCGACTTTCCTCAAACCAACCTCCTGAACTCGAAGCAAATCAAGGTTAGGATGACGCAGTAACAATCCCCGAACGATGTCACCATTGAAATTTTCATCACTCAACAAACTCAACATATTCGCTGCTAAGTATTTCGCTGAGACAGTAACCGAGCACGGATAGAACTCAAATCGGGTTGAATATCAGACAGTCGCTGCTGCACGGCTTCAGCCAACTGCTCTCTTTGAGTTAAATATGCCTCTACAGCGTCTTGATGCCGAAGGTAGTAGCCGATTGTGTTGTAAACATCAGATAAGGATAGAGTCGTGTAACGATGAACGATAGACTCAGGGGATGCTCCATCTTGAAATGCTCGAATTACAGTTTCTAGCAAAACTCTTGAATTCCCAACTCGCACTGCTCCAGTTTCATCTTCATACAGAGGTGGTGTTTCACGGTCTAAAACAAGATTCATACGTTTTCATAACTCCTATCTTAGATACAACATGATCGCAACTTCATTTAAGACTGCAGGCCTATTCAGATGTAGATTTAGCAGCCTGAGTTCTTTATTGATTTTAGGAGATTTAAAATCATCAACATCCTCTTCCTCAGAAACCAAAAATTTTAGGGTCTGTTTTGAAACCACCTGGAAGCCTTGATTTCTCATACGAGAAAATGAGGCTTTAACTGGCTTTTAAAACAAGCCCTAGAAAGGATTTGCCTTGAAATCTACAAGTTTTCACAATTCCAAACAGAGTTAAATATGAAGAAGCACCTGACTCAAAAAATGAGCCTGATATTTTCCGTTGAACTGAAAAATACCTAAGGGCTCTTTCAGCAGTATTGTTGTTCCACGGGATTAAGTCATATTCAAGAAAAGTAAACAGACTGTCTCGGTAGCGTTCAAACCGCTTTTGACATTTTGTGGCCAAATCGGAATAAAAACTTCTATCATAAATATTTTTATCGTAAAATCTATCTACTTCTTTTTTGAATTTATTCAGGTGTCTTTTTTTTGATCCATACTGATCTATCGCCTTGAATATAGGCAAGACAAGTTTCTTTATTTCTAAAGAAAAAGCTTCATATTCTGTATCGGAAGGACTTTCCCAAAGGTCATCGTCATCATTAATATCTCGAATTAAATGAGACCAACATTTTTGCTGTCTGCAATCTACAGAATCATAACCACCATAAAAATCTGACACTAACACGCCTTTATATCCACACAAAGTTTTATGAAAAATGTTTGATTCTCTTGATTTTGTCAATCTAAAAATCACATGATTACCATCTGTAAAAGTCCAAACATACTGATTGACACCTTGAATATTTATTGATGTTTCATCAGAATAGACAAATGGATTTAGTAAAATCCTCTCAAGAAGGATTCTTTCAGATTCAGCATACTGACTTGCCAAATTTTTAAGGAAATTACTTGCCGATGATTCGCTAATAGGCTCGTCGAACATCTCTACACTATCTTGTACTATGAGATGGTAAGGCAAGCGAAGAGCAACTCTTTGATATACAACCCAAGATTTAAAACCATGTCCAAATGTACAACGATCCTTGCCTTTGCAAAAGAACTCAGGCATATAATATTTTTTACACGTTTTGCAATAACTTTTGTGGCTTTTGTATAGAAAAATCACCTTTTTACATCCTGCCTTTGTAAGCTGCAAGTCAATAATTGTTTTCTTGATGGTTTTTTGTGGGCGCTGCAATAAACCTTGCCCACATTTCTTGCACTCCGGTACTGACAATACTTCAATTACCTTATTGACTTTTGTTGGAACTATTCTAACAAAAGCCGTACGTTCTCTTTGACCTCCTCTTTTTCGCTTTTCGCTATCAAGTATATTCTTTGAAAAAGATATTTTGTTTTCGTCATAATCAGGGTAAGCGCAAGAAAAATGTTGCTATGAGATGCTAAAGGAGATCTGTAGGTGAATTGATGAAAGTACGATGGTTCAAGGATTCGCAGCACCTTCCTCCCTCAAGACTTCAGGCTCTCAGTCAGCGCCAGAGCCCACGTTGGTTGAAACTGAGAAGGTTCAACAGCAGTGGTTGAGTCAGTTTGCTGACCTGACAGACCCACGGGGTAAGCAAGGGGTTGAGCATCCCTTGCTCAGCATTGTCATGATTGCCATTTTAGGGGTGATTGGGGGTGCAACTGGATGGGAGGATATTCAGACTTATGGTGAGAGTCACGCGGCCTGGTTAAGCACGTTCTTGTCATTGCCTGCAGGCATTCCCTCTGCCGATACCTATCGTCGGGTGTTTGAACGGTTAGACCCGGAGACGTTGGAACGATGCTTCCTGGGATGGGTCGAGCAGATTGTGGCGTCTACCGGGGCACAGGTTATCCCCATCGATGGCAAAACCTTGAAAGGGTCCTATGACCGTACCAGTGGCCGCAAAGCCTTGCACGTCGTCAGTGCTTGGGCCAGTGAGCATCGTCTCTTGCTCGGCCAAGTCAAGGTCGAGAGCAAGACTAACGAGATCACCGCCATTCCGTCGCTGCTGGAATTGTTGGACATTCGGGGCAGTATTATCACGCTCGATGCCATCGGGACTCAGGTCGCGATGGCCCGTCAGATTCAGGCCCAGGGGGGCGACTATCTCCTGGCTTTGAAGGCCAATCATCCCACCCTCTATGCTCAAGTGACGGCCTGGTTTGAGCAGGCCCACGCCACCCAGTTTGCTGGCCTTGAGCATGGCTATGACCAGCGTGTTGAGGCGGGGCATCATCGGCGAGAGCGTCGTCAAGTCTGGGTGGTCCCCGTCAGTGAACTGGGAGACTTGCACCAGATCGACCAGTGGGCTGGTGTGCAGACGATTGTCATGGTCAAGCGGGTGCGGCAGTTATGGAATCAGACGACAGTCGAAACCATGTTTTATCTCAGTTCATTGCCCTGCGACGTCGGTCGCATTGCCCACGCCATTCGCGCCCATTGGGGGATTGAGAATCAGTTGCACTGGGTCTTAGATGTGACCTTTGGGGAGGATGCCTGTCGGATTCGAACCGGCCATGGCCCGGATAATTTTGCCCTGTTGCGACGACTGGCAATTAGCGTGTTAAATCAGGAAACATCGAAAAAACGCAGTCTCAGGCAGAAATCTAAACGGGCGGCGATGAGTCCGGACTACATGCTCACCGTGTTGACCGCAGCCTTGCCTCACTAGCATAAATTTCCAGGGATTTTCTTGCGGTTACCCTGCTTAAGCCCCTTGTTCATAAGAATACCGTGTACTTCTCCCAACCGAGAACCGTTATAGTTAAATTAGAACTGTAAATTGAGAGTTCTTAGAGTTGATTTCTGAAGTTGGCTAGAATCGCCTGTCAGCAGGGTTTTCAGGATTTTCGATCCCTGAACTACCCAAAGCCAGCAAAGCCCTGCCACAAGAAGGATTGAGCTGCCTTAAGATTTGCTTTAGAAACTAGCTCTTATAAATAGAACTCTATATTCAAGTTTTTAGGAAATTGTCCTCTCGACGTATATCCATCATTATTATGCCAAAAGAATCAGCACGTAGACATCATTATATCCCGCGTTGCTACTTGAAGCGTTTTTCCAGCGGGAAAAAGCATAGGCTTCATGTAGAGGAAATAGACAACAATCAAGTCAAAAAAGTGTTTTTCCCAAACACATCGAGCTTCCTTGTTGAATGCGGGATATACGATCTTAGTGAATATATAAAGGATTCATACCAATTAAATGTGAAGCTGCGCTTAATAATGCAATCACTCGGAAGATAAACTCCTTGTCTAGCAAGACTTCTGGTTCAGAGAGCGTGAAAATATTAGGCTCACCTTCATAACGAATTGGTATCAGAGCACTATGAAGGCGTGACTGATGGTTTTCTAGAAGACATCTTATTTGCGAGAGTCACTGAAAGAATGTACAACAAAAGCCTCAAAAACTCTATAGATGCCAATTTATTGCCTACAGTTCAAACTTGCAAAGGTATAGTCAAAGGTGTTTGGACATTTTATCTTAGAACACCACGTATTTGCCGCATCAACAAAAATATTGTTCAGGAAATTAGTGCAGAATTAACCACCAAGCAGAAAGACTTTCTTCAAAATTTCGGGATGGTTACAGCCAAAACTATTCTTAAATTATATCCGAAAGCTCTTGTCCATACTAAATCCATTTTATTTCATGCGGTGGGTGAAGTAAAGTTTTTGACTTCTGACCATCCTTCCATTCCTTGCTTTTATAATAATAGTAGAAGCCTGATTTCTAAATGTGATGAGCACATGGTTCAGAAGTCAATTTTATACTATGACGAGTGGCCACGTGAAGTTGGTTTACTTTGTCCCCTTTCTCCTAAATGGTGTATTTGGACACAGGGTGTTGAAGATATCAGTAGCGTCAACTGTATTCCATTGGGTTCCCCACAAGTTCAAGATTTGAACCAATTTATCCGAGCCAGTGCTGAAAGGTTCGTTATTCTCCCTTCTGTGAAAAAACATTAGTATTTTTGACGTTCTAGGGGTATCTAAGGATTTCCAATATCACTACCATTTCCAATTTTTAAATCATTCATTCAATGATAGAAGCTTTGAATGGAACGATTTACTTTCTTTTTAAGAAATTTGAGGGGTGATTTTCTACTATACAGTTGAATTCCAAGATCGGTTCGTATATTGTTGAAAATGCGGGGAATGTTTTCAGGCGGGGAAGAGAGAGATGGCAGTCTCTCAAATCCCCTGAACATCCCAGCTAGGACTAGGCTAACTGGATTGTCTGGATTCATTCTATGATCTAGCACTTCCGTTAACACCTTTCCGGGATGCTGGATAGTTCCCCGTTTTCCTACAAAAAAGGTGAAAATCATGACCTATGAATTCAAGCTGCCCGTGCGGCAGCAAGAGCTAGTGCGCCTGATCGCCCTCGGTGACTACTCCGCTGTGCGCGACACCATCAACCGGCTCGGCGCGTTGGGCTACGCTGACCCCAACAAGTGGACAAAGCTGATGCCCACCGGGCGAGAAGGGGAGTACATCTCGATCCACACGAGACGCTACGCACCCTCGACGGAATAACGAATGAGGGAACCCCTGGGATGTTACTTCCTGGGGGTTCGCGACTTTTTGCTTCTCCAGACAGGCTCTGAGCCAGTCCAAACAGGCTGCGGGCTTCTCTAGACAGGTTCCACAACCTCTGTCTACTCCCCCTGGGCTTCTGCGAACTAGCGGATTGCCTCTCCAGACAGGCTCTGAGCGAGTCGGTACAGGCTCCGGGCTTCTATGGACAGGCTCTGAGCTTCTATAGACAGGCTCTGAGCTTTTACAGAGAGGCTTTTTAGTGAGTTGATACAGGCTTTTAGCCTCTCCAGACAGGCTAAAAGCTTCTACCCACCAGCCCTGAACCAGAACCTGAGGGTATGCCTCTCAACACCGTAAACCTGTATTGCTAATTTTTGCTGAAAATGAAAAACCCTGACGAATTTCAACAAATCTCCTGATAAGAGCACCACCTGGGCAGGTTAAGAGTACTGATGGCTGGCTGGGTTATCTCCATCAGCTAGCAGGGTCAACATCTTTTAGAGCAAACATCCCATGCCTTATCACAACATCAGCGCTGCCATCAGCGCCCAGGATATGGAATCGATCAAAAAATCAGTATGGCCATCCCCTTGAGGCGGTTCAGAGCATCGCAACGTCAGGTGCTGAAACCTCTCCAAGCTTGAGATCAGTGGAGACTCGCCGATTCTCAAGGGGTCCTGGTTCTTCGGGGTAGTTGAACCGGGACTTTTATTGTTTATGAGGCGATACGTTAGCATGAAGTGTTGCAGTTAACGTATCTTAAAATTCTCTACCGCAATGATGACGACTTCCGACTCCTCCACTCAGTACGGCGATTTGGCGATTCTTCAGGCTCGGGAAGAACCCCTGGAAAAATGGCCCAATCCTTCCGACAACCGCTACACCATTCACCTGGAACATCCCGAATTTACGGCTCTGTGTCCCCGTTCTGGCTATCCCGATTTCGGCACCATTGTGGTGGACTATATGCCTGCCGACTGGGTGGTGGAACTGAAGGCATTTAAGCTTTACGTCAATTCCTTTCGCAATGAGCGCATCAGCCATGAGGGGGTGACGAATCAGATTGCCGACCGGCTGTGGAAGGAACTATCTCCTCACGGGTTGAGGGTAATCGGCGATTTTACCCGACGCGGCGGCGTGAAGACGGTGATTACTGTGCAGCAGGGAAGCTGTGAATCCTTCGACCCTTATCAGGCCAACCTTTTATAAGGTCAATGTCGCTGACATCAGGCTGGTGGGCAGTGCTACGGCAGAGCAAGGCTTTCAGCGATTTGCAGGGGTTGGTTTCAGCTTAATTCAGTGACATTCCACCCTACCTTTGGAGCAGGGCCTGGCAGAAGGCTCACTTTGAAGAGTCCACTTTACGGTAGACACAGGTTTTAAACCAGGTCCAGTTCGAAATCTGGAGTTTTCTCTAAGGAATGAGGATTTTATAACATCTAATTTTTGTAGGGCAGGCATCCTGCCTGCTCCTGGACAGCCGAGACGGCTATCCCACGTTATTGAATCCCCATTCCTAAAGCAAAACTCCACTTCTGGACTTGGACAAGGTTTAAGAGATTTTCGGGGGTTTAATTTCTGCTGATTTTGGTGTTGTGCTCCGTAGAATGAGCTTACATTGGAAGAAACGCCCTTGAGGGATTTCCCATGGCTGTGACGACTCGGAAACTTTCCTTCACCGAGTATTTGGCCTATGACGATGGCAGCGGCAACCGCTATGAACTGGTGGATGGAGACCTGGTGCCGATGGGCATAGAGACTGGTCTACACGGTGCTATTGCTGAGTTCTTGACGGAGCAGTTCAAATCTGCCGCGGCCCGGGCTGACCAACCGTGGACGGCAAAAGATATGCGTATTGGCATTCGGTCTCCCCGCAGCACTCGGTGGGACACTTCCCGCATTCCTGATGTGGTGGTTTTACCCACTGCCCAATGGGAGGCCATGCGTACCAGAGAAGCAATCATCGAACTGACAGATTCGCCGCCGCCGCTGGTGGTTGAAGTGGTCAGCGATTCCACAGTTTCTACTGATTATCGTGCCAAGCACAGTGAATACAGCGTTTTAGAGATTCCCGAATATTGGATTGTCGATCCTGCTCAAGCACAGGTTACGGTTTGTGTTTTGCAGGAGGGTCGTTACGATGATGTTGTTTTCGTGGGAAATGACGAGCTTCGTTCCGGCGTCTTTCCAAATTTAGCTTTGACAGCTTCTCAGGTGCTTGGGGCCGATTTATTTCCTCAGTAACGTCAGTTGGTGATGACGCATAACTGTAAGCATCGGAGATAAATCCCCTCCAAGGCGGGGTGCCCGGAGGGCGAGGTGGGTCAAAGCTGCAGCTGAAGATGTTTGATGGCATCCGGATAAGGGATGCGCAAGCAAATAAGGTACCAATTCCATCGTTCCGATCGGTGCATTGCTTTGCGAATGCACCCTACAGTGAATGTCGCTGATATAAGGCTGGTGGGCAGTGCCCACTATGGCAGAGAAAGGCTTTCAGCGATTTGCAGGGGTTGGTTTCAGCTTAATTCAGTGACATTCAACTCAGGTTTACTAATTCAGCAAATTGCTCTGGTGATAGCCCCATTTTCTGAAACGCTCGGGTAAGCCGGGGCAGGTCGAGGTCGCAGAACATCTGGCGATGGGAGGTAATCAGCTTGCCCCAAAATGCTGGGGCACCGGGTCTGTCGTTGGGCAGTTCTGAGGTGATTTCGTGGTCGATGTCGCGGGGGAAGAGGACGATGCGGTGGCTCTCTGGGCTGGTCCTTAGGCGATCGCGAATCATCACCAGGTTGTAGGGAATCCCGCGCTGATGGAGCTGATCAACCCAGACAAAAATCTCTGCAGCAGGTTGTTCTGGATTAAATACCAGCCCAGGGGCAATGTAGTCTGCCAGGATGGTACACCGTTCTGTAGACGCCAGGGCTGCAGTTTCAAGGGCCAGCTTCTGGTTGTGATGCACGGACTGCAAATGGATGTGGTTGACGGAAGCCCCGGCATTTAAACCGTTGAAGAAAACAATGGTGTGGTCGAGTTTCTTGAATAGATGGATGGCATCTTCTAAAAACTCAAAGGTTAAGACCTGAGGGAAGTGGGGTAGACAGGTCTCCCCCTCAGATTTCTGGGTGGGTATCCAGAGAAAATGCCCATTCTTTTCGATGGGGGCAGCGTTGTAGTAAGCATTCCACGAAAAATGTCGCAGGTTTACCTGCTGCAACGGACGCCGGGTTACCAGGCTGAGGGGTTGGGCCGGATTTTGGCAGAAAAATCGACAGTCTGCCGGTTCTGCAGATAGGGTGGGTTGCCGCCCCGGTGTGCTGTTGTTCAAACCTGGTCTTAGGGAGCGATACCCATTGAACTGACAGAGATAGGGACTCATGCCGACGTATTTTTCTTCTACGGCACTGTAGATATCGGCCCTCTGATCCAGGTTGTGGGCATAAAAGGCGAATTCTTCTCCGGTATGGCGAACGCCGAAGATGATGCGTTCTCCAGCCTGCCATCGCTCTGCCGGATCATCCTGGGGGGCAACAAAATGGTTAGCAACTTCTCCGGCAGCAACTGCTTGCCACCAGGCCCCATAGAGGTGGGTCGTGAAGTGGTTCATGGGCATTGTTTGCAGAGACACTACCCCGACTTCTTAAGAAGTAGTCGCCTGGGCAAAAATTCTATAGCTAGATTTAGCATCCTCTCGTTACGAATGATGGGAATCTATATGGGGAATTAACGAATGGGGCTTTTCCAGGCCGTGGGTTTCCATCAGGTCCTGGTTGCCCATGATGTCTTGAGGATTGCCGTCAGCGATAATATGCCCATCGTCGATGAGGAGGACGCGATCGCACACCTCCAGAATAAACTCCAGGTCATGGGCTGAAATCAATATCGTTTCCGAAGACGCCTGCAGAAAGTGGATCAGCCGCCGTCTCGTTCGCAGATCCAGATTGGCCGTGGGTTCGTCGTAGAGGATGACTCGAGGCATCATCGCCAGCAGCCCGGCGATGGCAACCATCTGTTTTTCGCCACCGGAAAGGTGATGGGGCAGGCGGTTGAGCAGATGCTCTGTACCGGTCATCTCCACGGCATGTTTGACGCGGGCTTCTACCTCCTCGGGGGGCAGACCCATATTTTGGGGACCAAAGGCAATGTCATCCCACACGGAGGCGGAGAACAGCTGATCATCCGGGTCCTGAAACAGCAGCCCCACTTCTGGCCGGAACTGGCCCTGCTTCAGGGGTTCTCCAAACAGAGAAATTTCACCGCTTTTGGGCTTCAGCACGCCGCACAGCAGCATGAATAGGGTGGTCTTGCCGCAGCCGTTATGGCCAATGATGCCGACCCGCTCACCATCGCGAATTTCCAGAGCAATGTCGCAGAGCACATCGGGCTGGTCGGGGTAGGAAAACGAGAGGGATTGGGTTGCGATCGCAACCTCCCTCACCCGATTCACTCCAGACTCCACTGAATCCATAAACGAGGTCTGACTCATACCACCGATAGCCCAATCTCTGCAATCACAAACCCGGCAGCAATCATCACGATTACTGCCGTGAGTCCCCAACTCCGCACGTCCCGCCGCTGATTGGGGGTACCCATGATGGTCGGCTGCACTCCATAGCCATAGCCGCGCAGCCGCATGGCTTTATAGACCCGCTCTGACCGCTCATAGCTGCGAATTAAAAGACTTCCCGTTAAAGTCGCCAGCTGCTGCAGGATGCGAGGATTAATGCGAAACCAGCGCTTTTCGCCGTAGCCAAACCCCCGCAGCCGCATGGCCTGCTGCATGGTGAACAGGGTATCTGCAATTTCGTAGAGGTAGCGATAGGACAGCAGGGTCATATCCGCCAGAATCACCGGCAGTCCCAGGGACCGCATTGTTTGAATAATGGTCAAAAATGGCGTAGTGCCGAGCAAAATAAAGCCTATCGTTAGAATTGAGACAAACCGACATACTACCAGCGCCATTGCCTCAATTCCCTCCTGCCTGAGGGATAGCCAGCCCCACTGCCAGATCACCGTGTCTCCCGCCGTAAGGGGCAGCAAAATGACCACCGCCAGAATAAACAGGCCAGGATAGCTCAGCCGCTGCCGCAAAAATCTCAGGGGCAATCCAGATGAGCCGTAGAGGAGTGCTGTCACCCCCACCATCGGGACCAGCAGCACCAGATGATGCACCGTTGCAAAGGCAAACATCAGCAGCAACAAACTCACCAGCTTTAAGGCCGGTCGCCAGCGATGAATGATCGAACTGCCATGCACGTAGGCATCTAAACTGGCAAAGGCCACAACCTAACCTTCAAGTAACTCGGGCTTTGCCCGCTGCAAAAATAGCACCAGCAGGGCGGTAAAGACACCCTCCAGCAGCATCAGGGGAACGTGTCCCACCGATAGCGTCAGAATGGCGCTACGTTCAGCCCTGGCATCAAAGTCAGCGGGGATGTTGGTAATTACCAGGGTCAGAAAAATCAGAGCCGACATGCCCAACCCTAAAGAGCCTCCCAAAAAGGCAAACACCGCCGTTGCCACCCTATCCGGCAGGGCCTTCCCCACCGACAGCCGCAGTTGGAAGATGTGGTAAGCCAGCAGGGCGGGAATGCCCATCATGGCCGCATTCACCCCCAGGGTGGTCAACCCTCCATGGCCAATCACCAGGGCCTGAAAGAGTAAGCCGATGAGGATGGCCGGAAAGGCAAAATATCCCAACACCACCCCCAGCAGCCCATTCAAGATCAAATGAACACTGGCCGGTGGGATTGGGATGTAGATTGACGACGCCACAAAAAATGCCGCCGTCAATAATGAAGCCTTGGGGATTTCAGCCGTCGGGTCCGGCTTGCGATTGATCTGCCGCAGCGAGTACCAGGTGGCCAACCCCGTAATCGCATATCCGGCGGCGCACACCTGGGCGGGTAAGATACCGTCTGGAATGTGCACTACCGCTTACCCCGGGCGAAAAATAGCGCTGTGCCGATAAATCCCCAAATCACCGCCCCAATGGTGATACCCTGCTGCACCGGGGAGAGCTGGGCCGTTTGGGAGGCAGGCTCCGATTGGGTTTCCGATGTTGGCTCGGCCACAGCCTCGCCATCCGCACCGGGGGCATCGCCATCCGCACCGGGGGCATCGCCATCCGCACCGGAGGCATCGCCATCCGCAACCGCCCCATCGTCCTCGCCCACCGGAATCACCACAATATCCCCATGGCCAGCCTGGCGTACCGTAACTTCCCAGTTCCCCGGTTGAGAGGGATCTGGGACAAACACATACTGCCCCTGCTCGTCGGTCGTACCCTGGGTCCAGGGCTCTGACAGATTTTCAGGAGAGTACACCATCACCTGAGCCTCTTTCATGGGCTCGCCAGAATCATACTCGGCCTGAACCTGAATGCTCTCGGTGGGCTGGTATTCGATGGTGACACCGTGGGCCAGCACTGGCGTAACCCAGCCAATGCCGCCCAGGGCTGCTAACAAAAGTGGTAGTCGATGCTTCATGTGGTCAGGTTGGTTTCTTCATAGCCGCCAATGGGTCGAAGCCCAGGGCACCCGTGTTGATGGCATCATCCATGGGGGCACCGGCGTCGCCAAACAGGTGATCAAAGTGGAAGGTCGATTCAATATCGGCCATCGCGCCATCGTCAAGGATGCCTTTGCGGGCGTCGCCGACAAAATCGCCACAGGTAAAGGACAACGCTTCCGAAATACCAATGGTGAAGGGCAGGGACTCACCATCCTTCGTCGCCGTTCCCTGCATCAGGACGGAATAGCCCTCGGCAGGTCCCTATGTAGCGGGCACCATCTGCCAGGACAGGGCATTGTAGCGACCAGCCGGGGCCTCGACCTCAGACACCAGAATCGTTTCCGCGTTCTCATCGCCTTCTGCCAGGTCTACCACAACGGGCTCGCCGACGCTGACCTGCTCCTTGGCTTCCATCTTGGTGCCGGCTTCAGCATCAAAAGGTGGGTCGGTCTGGTAAGCGGTTACATCCGCCAGGGAAACAAACACGTTGTCGAAGGAGATGTCCCAACCGTCTTTGGTGGTAAACCCCTGCCGCACAAAGTCTTCGCCGTTGGCCCGAAACTCCAGAGTTCCTTTGCCGCCACCCTCAGCACTGGCAGTTTCAGTGGTCTCAGTTTCAGTGGTTTCAGTTTCAGTGACAGGAGTTTCAGCAGCAGGTTGATTACCACCACAGGCCTGAAGTACAACCGGAGCTAACAGGCCGCAGAGAGCCGCCATGGTTAATCGAGAGGTGATTTTGCGCATAAATTTGGGGGGCACTAATATCCATAACATGATCAGAACGCCTGACCGCCAGGGGCATGAACAGGCAGACATGATTGCGTATATTTTACATAACCCCGAAAAACCATCTGAAACAATGCCCTGGGGGGGGCATCCCAGGGTAGATTTAAGATTATTCACCAATTTCCGCCGAACCTCGCCCGGCCACCCTTTTCATTTTGGGCAAACCCGGGACATTGACGGGGATCATTACTCTATAAGTATTTGACAAATCTGAGAGACGCTATACTATAAATATAACTGCATAGTTATTAAGCAAATCTAATCTTCCTTTTGTAAAAACCCGATTGTCGATTTTAAGTCTGGCTTGAGCTATCCCACCTCCCGGAGGCAGATTGCCTCAGCTCAGCCATCTGATATCAAATTTTTCCTGCAACCCCCATTCTGTCGCTTAATTTGGAGAAGACTCTCATGGCTAACGTTGTTGTCGTCGGTGGTGGCATCGGTGGCTTATCTGCCGCTTTTGATCTGCGTCATTTGTTACCCAAGCAGCACAAAGTCACCCTGGTGTCGGATAAAAAGGACTTCTTCTTCGTGCCGGGGTGGGGGCCAGTTTTCTTTGGCCATAAAGAGATGAAGCATTTGCTGCTGGACCTGAAATCCGTAGTGGAGCCCAAAGGCATTGAATTTATCCACGGGCGGGTTGAGGCGATGGACCCCGAGGCCCAGACCATCACCGTCAATCAGCAAACCCTCGACTACGACTACGTCACCATTGCCACAGGGGCCTCCTTAGCCTTTGATGTGGCCGAAGGGTTCGGTCCCGAAACCGGCTATACCCACTCCATTTGCAATCCCCATCATATTGGAGAAGCCAAGGCCGCCTGGGAGAAGTTTCTGGAAGACCCCGGTCCCATTGTGGCCGGAGCCATGCCCGGGGCCGGATGTTTCGGCCCGGCCTATGAGTTCATCATGATGGCCGACCACGAACTGCGGCGGCGGGGCCTGCGGGACAGGGTTTCGATCACCTACGTCACGCCGGAACCCTACATCGGCCATTTGGGCGTTAAGGGGGTCAAAAACGCTCCCGAAATCATGCAATCCCTGACTCAAGAAAAGGGGATTCGTGTCATTGATAACGCCCAGATCACCCACTTCAGCCCGGATACCGTTACCCTGGCCAGCGGCGAGAAGCTGCCCTTTAAGTACGCCATGGTGCTGCCCCCCTTCCGGGGAGCCCAGTTCCTGCGGGATGTGCCCGGCCTGACGCCCGAATCCGGTTTCATGCCCATTACCGAAACTATGCAGCATCCGGATTACCCCAACATCTTCACCATTGGGGTGGCGGTGCAGCTGGCCCAGTTCGACAAAACCCAGGTGCCCATCGGTCTACCCAAGAGCGGCGAAATGGCCGAAGGGATGGCGGTTGCCGTGTCCCACAACATCGCTAAGGCGTTGGGGGCATACGACGGTCCTGCTCTTACACCGACCCTGGGAGCTCTGTGCCTGGCGGAATTTGGCAAAACCGGAGTTGCCTTCATGGCCAATCCGGTGATTCCCGACCCAGAAACCGGCGAACGGGAGAACTCCATTGCCCTGCACGGGGCCTGGGTGCCCGCCGCCAAGTGGGCCTTTGAAAAGTACTACATCTCGAAAATGCGTTTTGGCAGCGCCCTACCCTGGTTCGAAAAAGTGGGCCTGCGCCTGTTTGGAGTGAAGCTGGTAAAGCCCTTGCCTGAGGATGGCAAATCTAAAAACTTATCGGCTGAATCTCAGCAGATGCAGCGGACGGTGTGATCACTAAACTAAACGGTGTGATCACCAAACTAAAACGAGAGGAGTTCACTATGACGAAACGGGTACAAAACACTGCCCAGCCCCAGCAGGGCCTTTACAAACTTGCTCAAAAGCTCCTGGGTTCTGCCCTGGTGCTGGTCACCATCATCGGGATTTGGGCCTTGAGCGCTACCCCAGCCCTGGCCCAGATCAACCCGTCCACCCTGGCCAAGGCGGTTGAGGAAATCGAAAACCTCGACGCCATGCGGTCAGGACTGGCCTCTACCCTGGAAGGCAGCACCGACCCGGTAACTGGGGAAACCTTTAAACAGGTGTGCAAGCCCGTGGGGATGCGAGCCATGCAGCTCAGCAAAGAAAATGGCTGGCAGGTGAAGCAAATTTCCAAAAAGTTCCGTAACCCGGCCCACAAGCCCGACGGACCCCATGCCATTATGGCCCTGGCTAAGTTCGAGCAAGATCCCGACCTGGTCGGTTTCTGGGACCGAGAAATCCGCGATGGGCAGGGGGGAACCCGCTACTATCGGCGCATTAATGTAGAAGCTAGCTGCCTGGCCTGCCACGGCGGCAAAGGTTCTCGCCCTGAGTTTGTGAAAAACAAATATCCTGAAGACCGGGCCTTTGACTTCAACGTGGGTGACCTGCGGGGCATGTACTCGGTGTTTATTCCCGACGAAGTGCAGGCGGCAGTGCAGGCCTCTTTATAGTAGAAGGATCCTGGCACCATCCCCTCCCCGGAGGGGTGCCCGCAGGGCGGGGTGGGTCAAACCTGAAACAGCCAGGAGCACAAGGAATAATGATTAACCCACCCCTGCCCCTCCCAGGAGGGGATAGGTGCTGCGAAATTCTTAACGGTCTTGCATTTTCCTGCACTTAAGGAGTCAAACGCCTCTGCAAATTTGCATCGCAAGTTAACCATTTGTCATGTCTGGCACAATTTAAGCAGTGACGTTTCGAGGCGCGGCGTTATGACACCTGCTCAAGTTCAGCAGAACCAGCTCAAGGAGCTGTACGAAAGCGACTTTTGCCTGTGGGCCGAACACATGGCCCAACTGCTCAGGGATGGTAGATTTGCTGAACTCGACCTGGATAACCTGGTAGAGGAAGTCGAAGACATGAGCGGTAGCCAGAAGCGAGCGTTGCTGAGCAACCTTCGTATTCTGCTGTTGCATCTGCTGAAATACAGGTATCAGCCAACTAAACGCACCCAAAGTTGGCGAAGCAGCATTATCGAGCATCGGCTGCGCATTCAAGAAGCATTTGAAGAAAGCCCCAGCTTGAAGCCCTATTTTCTGGAAAGCTTTGATAAGGCTTATCAAAAGGCGCGAAAACAGGCTTCTTTGGAGACTGAGCTGCCGATTCAGACCTTTCCGCAGGAGTGCCCATTTCCGCAAAAATCTGTTCTCGCAGATGAATGGCTGCCTGAGTAATAGGGCTGGTCGTAAAGCATAGCTCCATCAAATAGCAATGGCCTGAGGCTGGTGGGCGGAGCACACCCTACAGCTACAGCAGCTCAAAACTTCTGAAGCCCTTTGGAAATGTTTTTTGCTTGATTTGGCAACATCTCAACCCACATAACTTCAAGTTCTTATGTTTTTCTCTAAACCCCTGAGATTGATTAAACTGGCCAGAATCCTGCTGGTTCTGGTCTTAGCTTTGTTTATCTCCTTCGCCGATATCCCTCCTGCCCAGGCGGAGATTCGTACCTTCGAAGAATCCCCTGGCCAGGTGCTGACGCAGTCTCGCACAACATTGAAGGATGAGTTTGGCACCCGCTGGCAGGCCATTGCCTTTAAGCGGACAAAACCTGACGGCAGCGAAATTGTTGCTCTACGATTGGTAGGCTTTCCGGGGGCTGTCACGATTGATCGGTCTCGTCCCCTGATGCTCAAGGATTCTCTCGGCAATACCCTGACCGCTGAGGATGCGTCTGAGCCTATCTTCACAGATTCCGACAATCCGGAACCTCACATCGGTCAGTACGACCTGCAGCCAATTTTGGGCAACCTGAGACCTGAACTTCCCCTGGAGCTGCAGCTTCCCGTTGCGGACGGAGACCCGGTTGTCCTGCAGATTGCTCCCCAAACAGTTCAGGAATGGAAGCGGGTCGCGACGAGTTAGAACGCACAGATCCCGGGGTTCTTTTGCCAATCAGGAAAGTCTACTGGTCATCCCAAAGTAGATCCTGGGGTTCTACCCAAAGTAGATCCCGGGGTTCTGTTATGTGTGGGACTCAGACAATGGTGGAATCTCCCAAACTGGGAGGGACATCCTGCCAGCGACCGTTGCCTACGGCGCGGATGGCTTCTTTGAGGCTCAGATCCTTCGTATACAGAGCACGCCCCACAATCACGCCAGAAACTCCCTGAGTTTCTAACGGTAAAAGCTTGAGTAAGTCCCGCAGGGCACCGACCCCACCGGAGGCAATCACCGGCATAGAAACGGCCTGGGCCATAGTTCTGAGGGCCTCCACGTTGGGACCTTTGAGGGTGCCGTCGCGCTTGATGTCGGTATAAATCACGGCGGCGGCTCCCCGCTGCTCCATCTGCTGAGCCAGCTCTACCGCATCCACTGCTGAGGTTTCTAGCCAGCCTCGGGTTGCGACTTTGCCATCCCTGGCGTCAATGCCCACAATGATCTGGCCGGGGAATTGCTGACTTAACTCACTCACTAGTTCAGGATTATCGACGGCTGCAGTGCCCAGAATGGCGTAGCGGACCCCGAGCTTAAAGAGTTCTGTAACTCGCTGCTGATCCCGCAGTCCGCCCCCCACTTCAATGGGAATATCCACGGCCCGCACAATCGCTTCAATGGCCTGCCAGTTTTCGGGCTGGCCAGATTTCGCCCCATCCAGATCCACCAGGTGCAGACGGGTTGCTCCCTGCTCGGCCCACTGACGGGCAACGGCAACGGGGTTGTCGTCAAACACTTCTGACTGGTCGTAGTCGCCCTGGTAAAGGCGAACGCAGCGGCCTTTGAGCAGGTCGATGGCGGGGATGACTTCCATGGCTTCAATCCTGACTGAGCTTATCCATTCTACCGGGGGTAGTCCCCTATTCATGGGTACCAAATTCCCGTAGACTCCTATACAGCGTTTTCTTACCGGGTGAGGCTCAGTCTACTGCCTGAGGACAAGGTTTGTTGGACTATCAATCGCCTCCCTAGTTTCAAAAACGCCGTATGCGAATCATCTCAAACAGCCATGCTAGACCTGACCGGGAAAAACGCCCTTGTGACGGGCATTGCCAATAATCGTTCTATTGCTTGGGGCATCGCCCAGCAGCTTCACGCTGCCGGTGCTAATCTGGGTGTTACCTATCTGCCCGACGACAAGGGCAAGATGGAAAAGAAGGTCAAGGATCTGGTAGAACCCCTCAACCCCAGCCTGTTTTTGCCCTGTAATGTGCAGGATGAGACTCAGGTTGAGTCAGTCTTCGGCTCCATCAAAGATCAGTGGGGCAAGCTGGATATTTTGATCCACTGTCTGGCTTTCGCTAACCGGGATGACCTGTCAGGAGACTTCAGCAACACATCTCGCGAGGGCTTTCAAATGGCCCTGGATGTGAGCGCCTATTCCCTGATCACTCTGGCTCGGGGCGCTAAGCCGTTGATGACCGATGGCGGCAGCATCGTTACCCTCACCTATCTGGGTGGTGTGCGGGTAGTGCCCAACTACAACGTCATGGGGATTGCCAAATCGGCGTTAGAGATGAATGTGCGCTACCTTGCCTCCGAAATGGGGGAAAACAACATTCGCGTCAACGGCATTTCCGCTGGCCCCATCCGCACCCTGGCTTCCTCGGCGGTGGGCGGCATTCTGGATATGATTCACCATGTGGAGAAAGTTGCGCCCCTGAAGCGCACCGTCACCCAAACTGAAGTGGGGAATGCCGCGGCATTTCTCTGTAGCGACCTGTCAACCGGCATTACCGGCCAAATCCTCTATGTGGATTCTGGCTACAACATTATGGGGATGTAGATTTGGTTGGAATATTCACCTAACCACACATTCCTGGTCGGGCAAACATCTTGCCTGGCTGAGGAATTGTAGTTCATCTCTGCATAGACACCGACAGACCATGCTGGCCGTTAGTTTATCGTGGGTGCAGTTTCTGGCAAAGTTGGCGGAGTGCGATTAAACCATTTGCGATAGAGCTTTTCATAGGTACCGTCGGCCATGATGTCATTCAACGCCTGGTCGATGAAGCGCTTATTGGGAGAGTCTGGCGGTAAACCAATGCCGTAATATTCCTCGGTAAGGAGTTCTTCCAGCAGCCTGACGTTACCGATATTGGCCTGCTCCAGCATACCCAGGGTTGTCGGTTCATCCTTAATAACAGCATCGACATTGCCTTTTGACAGGTCAATCAGCGCCTTTTCAGCAGAGTCGAAAGTTACAAGTTGAGCACCGGGCACCTGGGCCGCCAGGTTCGCGCCAGTGGTGCCCAGTTTGACTGCAACCTTATGGCCGGATAAATCTTCTAAGGCATTGATACGGGTTTCGCTAGAGCGAACCGCGATGGCCAACCCCGACTGAAAATAAGGTCTGGAAAAATCAATGGCTTGCTCCCGCTCGGTGGTAATGGTCATGGCGTTAACCGAGGCATCGGCAGTTTCCGCCTCCAGGGTAGCGAACAGACCATCAAAGGGAATATATGCATAGTCAACCCCCAAGTCGAGACGGGTTGCAATTTCGTTCATCAGGTCAACGTCAAAGCCAATCAACTGGTTGTCGCTGTTGAGATAAACAAACGGTGGAAAGGCTGGCTCGGTGGTGACCACTAATATACCGGGGTCTCCCACAAAGCTTTTGGCCCGGCTGATTTGAGGGATGGGATTGGCCTCACTGCAGCCCAGGGCAGGGAGGAGGGCAAACAGCAGAGCGGCAAGATGCCCTGTTCGAGATTTGGCCATTATGGAGAGTCGGAGCATGGAACTGAACGGGGATGATAGCTCAACCATATCCCATTCATTCCCCAGGGCACAGACCAGCCCCGCCCAGGCTTAAAACAGCGTTATTGTGGCATCAATGGTAAGACCAAAGAGGGTGTCATCAAACCGGATGAAGGATTCGGAAGACCGGCCAAAACTCCAGCCCCCGTACAGGCTCATTCTGACATCCGGAGTAATTCGATAAGTCAGTTGCCCAATCAGTTGATGATAGGTGTCATAGCGCTCCTGCCTTGTATAGTCAGCAAAGGTAACCTGGTAGCTGAGACCGGTACGCCATTTTGGATTGATGGTGTAGTTAAGAGACCCCCCCAGGGATTGGGTAATGCGGTCAAACCGAGTTTGGTCAGTTGGGCTATCGGGGGTAGCTCTGGCTTCTGCGTCATTCAGCTGGATCTGGTAATAGGAGTTCAGCGTTAGCTGGTCGGTTAATGGGTCTCGCCGCCCCAGAGTGAAACTAAAGGCTGTATTTGCAAAGAAACGAAATCGGGATGGGCCAGGGCGAAACAACTGCTGGTAAGTGAACAACGCTTGTCCGTAGGTCCGAGGAAACAACCCCTGCCGCACGCCCAGACGAAACCTCAGGTCGTCATAGTTCAGATCCGACTGGGTGGTGTACCGTTGCAGGTCTACTTCAGCGCTACCGATCAAAAAGGTCTGGGGACCAACGGGCGGGTAAAACGCTAAAGCCACCCCAGGTCGAAAAAACTCATCCCCCGTGAGCCCTCCTACATCGTTAACTGCCAGCAGTATATTGTCGCTACTGGCAACGCTAAGCCGGGCTGTCAGGAAACCAATTTTGGGTTGTGTCTGGGGCGGTGTTGCGGGCACTATTGGTTGTTCTTGGATGCGTAAAATCCCCAGTTCAGGATCTTCTGAAGGGGTGCGAACTCGAATAATTCCCAATTCGGGGTCACCTATCGGGGGATCCTGAGTACCTGTGGTGGCCTGGGCCAACCATGGGGGAATGTCCTGGCCGGAGGACAAGACATGCGCCCAGATAGCTGAGCCAGGATCAGGCTTTGGTGGCCAGGAAGTTTGCTCGGTCTTGGGGTTTATTACAGACCGCATTTGCCGCTGGGAATGGTTGCTTTTGGTCGCTATTGGCCTGGTCAGGGTGGCTGCATGGTGGCGAGAGAACAACGGTGCATTGGTTTGAACCGGCGGGAGTTCTGTTTCTCTTGTATCTGCATCAAGGCCGGGATCAGACAGTCGGGAGAATGACAGAGACTCAGCCCCATAGGACAACGGGGCAGCTGGTGTTTGGGGCCACAAGTTTTCTGCAGTATTTTCATATCGGTGCTTGTGCTCCTCTAACCTGAGGGGATTAGGTTGGGTGAGTTCTGCTGCCACAGGCCGGGCTAACCCGCTGAGTAGCCCAAGACTAGCTATGGAGATGTGCTGCAGTAAGGAGCATTTCAACACTCAGATTTTCCCGAACAACGCCATGCACTTGTAAGGGCGATAAACCATATCCAGGCCGAGAAGTGGAGTTTTAAACCTTGTCCAAGTCCAGAAGTGGAGTTTTGCCTTAGAGAAGACTACAGACTTCGAGCTGGACTTGGTATACCCTTGGGCGGGTTACAGTTCTCGCTCTGAACTTGACATTACTCGCCATATCGTTAGAACCACTGGTTTGGTAATTTGTTCCAGAAGTTAAGTTAAAGATTCAATAATTTCTTTGTAATTTTGAACTTAAATTCGCCCAGGGAATTTACAGCCTTAGGATGTAGGTTGTAGAGGATGATCTAGCTGACAAGACTAGCTGACAAGATCCGACTCGATCCTATAGAACGACTTTAATGCGTTTTCTGAAGTTGCCATCCCCCCAAGAGTAGAGGCGATGTGATGATAATTCCCTTAAAATGACGACTCATTGTCTAACATCGGGTGAGTCAAGACGACTGCATCAAATCTCTAGGGTGAATGTTGACCTGAGGCAAGGTTTCTGTCTTGCGCCAATTTACTTTCCTGTGCAGAAAGAGATAAAGTTGCAGTCCTTCTTAAGCGGATTGCAATCGCATGAAGTACATCTCAAAGCTCTCTCCTGTCCCTTTTATTAAGGGGGATAAAGGTTAATACTTAAACATTCAGAAACTGGAGGATCCTGAGTTAAGCAAGTTTTTACCGCACCAAACAGAGAACCGCTATATTCCTCAACCCAACTCTAAATACTAAGATTTTATCAAGTATTGGTCAGACCCTCGTTGACTTTTTTTGGGATCTTAGGGACCTTTCAGGTCCCACGAAACGTCTTTTTCTATACCCGGTTCTCTGTCGTTACGCCGTTATCGAAAAGGTGTCATGCTGCAACTCAGACAATTGCTCAAGCGATATTTCAGCCAAGCGGCTCCTGGAATATCCGGTGCGGTAGCTCTGGTGGCAGTCTTAGCAGGGAATGTTCCTGCGCAAGCCAGTGTTCCCCTGAGACGAGCTGATATTGAGCAAATCTTGAACCGAGTCGAGTTAATTCCTCGCGGACGCTCGGCTCGAACTGCCCGAGTGTCCGACTTTCTTTCCATTGGGGATGCACTGCGCACGGCGGCGGCGTCTCGGGCGGAACTGCGGTTTAATGACGGTTCTCTGGGGCGGGTCGGGCAACGGGCCACTTTTCACTTCATTCCCAACACCCGCAACTTTCGTTTATCCAATGGCACGATGTTGCTGCTCATTCCCCCTGGGCGAGGCCGCAGCACCATTCAAACCCCGAGCGCTGTCACCGGGATTCAGGGATCTGCTCTAGTGGTTCGCCATCTAGAGTCACGAGACCTGACTATGGTTATGGCTTTGACCAACAACCCTGCTGGTGCGATGACGGTTACCCTGACAAATTGCGATGCGGGGACTGACTGCAGCCGGGAATATGGCCTGAGAGCCGGGGAAATGGCTTTGATTCAACAGGGCCAGGTAGAGGTTTTAGCGTTTGACCTGCTTCAGTTTTATGAAACCAGCTCCATTATAGAAGGACTGGAACTGACAAACCCTGACTCAACGCTGGATCTTGGGCCTGGGATCAATCAAGTTAGGGAAGAAATTCAAGATGCCCTTGAGCAATATCAACCGTTTGACGACGGGCAGAGCCATCTGCTGAATCCGGCTGTGATTAGCGTGACAAGTACTGCCGAGTCTGTAGCTGATCAACCCTGGCTGCTAAGCCCAGACCCGAGTTCTATGAACTCAATAACTGCACGGTCTACCATACCCGTGCCAGCAGGCGTGTTGACAGAACTTGGCCCCTCTGAGAATAGTGATGTTAGCCGTTCTCCCAGCGATACTCCAGCTGTGGAAGCTGGGCAGGAACCTGCACCTCAGGTCCCCCCCGTTGTGGACCTCCCTGGTCGCGATAGTCCTGACCCAACTGATGAGGTCGATGCTCCAGACCCGCCAACGGCAGACCCTGCTCCTACGCCGACTCCTGAAACCCCCGAGGTAGAGCCGCCTGATCCCTCACCCGAGCAGCCTTCAATGGTCGAGCCGCCTGATCCAGCTCCTGAGCAGCCTTCAATGGTAGAGCCGCCTGATCCTGCCCCTGAACCTCCAGTGATAGAGCCGCCTGATCCAGCTCCTGAACAGCCTTCAGTGGTAGAGCCGCCTGATCCATTCCCTGAATCTCCGGTGGTAGAGCCGCCTGATCCTGCCCCTGAACCTCCAGTAATAGAGCTGCCTAATCCAGCTCCTGAATCTCCGGTGGTAGAGCCGCCAGACCCAGTTCCGCAGCCCCCGATGGGGGAGGGACAGGGTCCTGGGTCTGGTGGCCCTGGCCAGGCAGAGCCACCTCCATTTAACGGATTTCCTGGTCAAGACTTACCGAATCCATCTTTGGAAGATGGGCCTGGTCGGGCCGATCCTCCCCCATTCAGGGATGATTGATCCTATCGCGATGGTTCACTTTCAGGGGGCATAGGCTAGGACATCACACGGTTAGTTTCGCAACATTGAAGATGCTCGAAGTGTTGGGTTCCGCTGGCGCTCCACCCAAGCTACGTTGCAATACTTTCTGCGCGAAATACCAGGGTTTGATCTGCTCTGCCGTATCGGACACCGGGAAAGTCTGGACAGCAGAGCCTACTTTGGCTTACAGGGTAACCGGAGACTCGACATACACCGTAGGATCTTGCATGGTGAATTCAATACCGTAGTTACGCAGCTGATTCGCCACGTTATCGTTCGCGAGTTCTAGAAGACGCTTACGCAGCTCAATTGAATTTTCGTTCGATCCCAGAATGAAAAAGGTCACTCGGGCGCGGGTTGAGGCAAAATGCCCATGCTTGGATGACTCTGCCGTGGGCGTAAAGCTGATGCTGGTGCTGCCGGGGTCAATGCCAAACAGGGAATTGGTGCTGCTGGTTACGACTTGCCTGACCAGGGCGGCGTCTTCCTTACCCAGGGGCCGTAAAAAGTCCAGGTAAAGCAGCACCATGACTTTTTTGGCGCGGCTAACATTTTCGATCTCTTCGTTGACCAGTTGAGAATTGGGGACAATAATCAACGTACTTTTTGCCGCTGTACGCAACTTGGTGGAGCGTAGCCCGATGGATTCGACCCTGCAGAGACCATCTCCATGGCGAATGTATTCACCGGGGACAAAGGGGCGATCCAGATACAAAACAATCCAGATACAAAACAACGGTGCCCAGGAGCTGTTCTAGAATGCGCTGGGCAGCTAAACCAATGGCAATCCCGCCAATGCCGAGGCTGGCAATCAGCCCAATCAGGTTGAAGCGTTGAGTTTGGGCGAAGACCAGCACCGCCACAAAGCCGATGATTACGTTAGCGAGGGTTTCGAACACCAGCAGGAGTTCATCCACTTCGCGGCCCATGCGTCTGAGCAGGTCGATGCCGTAAATGCGCACGAACTGTCTAAAGAGTCGAGATACCAACCAGGCCACACTGACAATGGTGGCCAGATCCACAAAGGGTCTGAAGAAGGCATAAATGGCAGGATAGTCTTCCTGCAACCACACCATCGAGAGGGAAATTAGCAGGAGGGTGCCTGCGGCTTGAAAGGCTCCTTTAATAGGGGCAATGAGATTGCCGTAAACAATATTTCCTTGATCTGGAGAGAACCGACGAGTAATAAGCCCGATCAACCCCGGAGTGTAGCGTCCCACCAAAAGCGCCAGCAGCAAAGCGATCAGAAAAGCGACAAACGGTGGAAAGTTAGGAAGTTGGATTTCAAGGGTGCTGAGCAGGTCGTCAAAGTTCACAGGTGATGGTGAAGTTTATGGTGGTCAGAAACTGTCAATCAAGACTTGCCAAGGGGCTGAATTACACCAAGTCCAGCTCGAAAACTGTAGTTTTCTCTAAGGCAAAACTCCACTGCTGGACTTGGACAAGATTTAGACGGTGATGGGAGAGTCAACGTAAACGGTAGGCTCTTCAATATCAAAAGCGATGCCGTACTGCTTGAGCTGGTGGGTGAGTTTTTGGTTGGCCACATCCAGCAGCTGGCGACGAATTTCCATAGAGGTGTCTCCAGATCCCAAAATGAAGAATGTGACCTGAACCTGGGTCAGGCGTCCTGTTTCCAGCTCGCGGAAAGCGATATCGGTGCTGCGGGGGTCAATGCCGGAGATATCGTAGGTACTTTCGAGGATGACCTGGCGAATTAAAGCCTGTTCTTCTGCCGTCACCGTTCGATAAATGTTGAGATGGGCAATGGCCATCACCTTTTTGGCCCCGGTAAAGTTCTCTACCGTGGATTGAATGATGACGTTGTTAGGCACAATGGCCACAGTTCCTTTCCCCGAGTTGCGAATTTTGGTGGAGCGCAAGCCGATGGATTCGACCCGACCAAAGGTGCCGTCCGGTAAGCCAATGTAGTCATCTACTCCAAAGGGACGGTCCACATAAATAACCAGCCCCCCCAGCAGTTGCTCCAGCACCTTCTGGGCGGCAAAGGCGACAGCAATACCCCCAACTCCCAGGCTCGCCACCAGTCCGAAAATATTTAAGCTGTGGGTTTCGGCAAAGGCGACTACCAAAATCAGCAGGATGCCGGCATTAGCTCCAAATCGGGCCAGCACCAGGAACTCGCTGTTGGTCTTGCGGCCATTTCTGAAGGCTGCATCCAGCAGATAGTTGTCGAAGTAAGCCTTAAAACTGCGGGAGAGAAACCACCCCAGGGCAACTGTAAAAGCCAGCGTCAGGGGAATTTCAAGATAGGGATACCAGCGAGCCTGGAGATCTTGCTCCAAAACGACATATGCAACAATGTCAAGCAGCCCAAAAATCAGGACTGTTTTGAGCAAGTCTTGCTGGGGCTGAATGACCCGACTGTAGAATTCGTCGGTGTTGCGGGTGGTCATTCGGCGCAGGACCCAGTTCACCAACCGTGACATAACCTGGGCGCTACCCCAGGCGACCAGGGCAATCAGCACAAACAGCCCCAGCCAAAAGAACGAGGGATGTTCTCCCGAGAGACGAAAGATTTCAGTGTAAAGGTCTGACATAGAGGCCGTTGGTAATACGGAGACTCATCCAAGCTTGATCGCTACCACCCCCAGCAGCAATTGTAAGCAATTACAGCCAATAGCACCGGGAGACCAACACCCACCTGCCTTGGGTGACCTTTCTATCCCTTTCAGATTAAAAGGTCAGGCGTAGCGCCAATGAGTTTCTTCATGCTCCCTCAAAATGCCAATTAAACCAACTATCATCAGCAAGATTTTTCCTCCGAAAGAATGAAAGAGCCCTGACGTGACAGGGCTCTTTGACGGTGTTCCTGAATGGGGCTTGATTTGGGCTACTGGGTCATAACCAGCCCCTGATTCTGTATTCGCTGGTCGTCCTGCACCTGTTGGATGATCGTGCCCAACGCCTGGGCCTCCAGGTTGGCTGGGCAGTAAGAGACTTGCTGGCGATTGAGGGCGTCGTAATCACAGTTTTCGCCAGTCAGCACCAGCAGTTTGTAGCTCTGGAAAGGCGTTTCCATGCCCCGCACCCGCTGGATAAATTGGGTAATGGTCATATCCGGTAGGTCGGCGTTGACCACCACCACATCCACGTAAATAGATTCCAGCAGCACCAGCCCCGTCTCGCCATTGGTGGCTTCGCTGGCAACGACTAACCCTTCCTGGTCGCGAATGCCTTTGCGTAGGGCAATGCGGCGAGGTTCATCGCCATCCACCAGCACCACCTGCAGCCCCTCCTCGGCAGGGCCATCCATCGTCGGCATGTCATTAGGCATACCGCAGGCGGAGATGGAACCGGGGAACTCCACATCTGCCAGCTTTGAGGCCCGTTTTTCCGCCAGTTCTTCGGCGGTGAGGATGCGAGACTCGTCGAAGCCGAACTCGATTTCGGCGTGCATCCCTTTCCGCTTCACCCGGCTGAGGTTGTAGAACCGCTGGTTCAGGGTAGTTTTCACAAAGGCCCAGAGGCAGCCCAGCAGGTAGCGGCGCTTGAAGTTGTCGCGGGTAAACCAGTATTCCAGAAACTTCCAGGAGTAGAAGCGGGCGTAGTTGCGCAGCACGCCTTTGAGCACTTCCTCTCGGGTCATCTGGTCAGGCTTGATGATGGGGGTGACGAAATTGTAGTGGGAGTAGTCGCGGATTTCGACCCGGTCTTCCAGATCCTGGAACAACTCTGTGAAGGGCCAGGGGGTGTACATATTCCAGTTGGTCATGTCAGCTCCCCAATCGCGGGCCATGCGATAGGTTTCTTCAATGGTCTCTGGGGTTTCGGTGGGTAGCCCCATGATGAACTGCACTTCTGCGAGGATGCCATTGTCCCGCAGCAGCTTTACTGCCCGCTTGTTGTCGGCGATGGTGGTCTCTTTGCGGAACATATTGAGGTTGAGCTGAGCTGCCGCCTCGGTGCCAAGGGAGACGTGCACTAATCCCGCTTTTCGGTACAGCGGCAGTTCCGCCTCATCCCTGAGAATGTCCGTTACGCGGGTGTTAATGCCCCAGTGGACAGGCAGGTTTCTCGCGGCCAGTTCCTCACAGAGGGCAACAAATCGGGCCTTACTGATGGTGGGTTCCTCATCCGCCAGAATAAAGAAGCCTACGTTATGCTCCTTCACCAGGTATTCGATTTCGTCCACAAAGTCCTTGGGACGCCGCGCCCGATACTTACGCCAGAACTTCCACTGGGAGCAAAAGCGACAGCGGAAGGGGCAACCCCGAGCGAAGTTGGGCACCGCAACCCGCACCCCGAGGGGAGTGTAGATGTATTTGTCCCAATCCAGCAGAGTCCAGTCTGGGGTCAGGGTGTTGAGGTCTCGAATGGGTGGATGGGCAGGAGTCGCGACCACGTCGCCGTTGTCATCCAGATAGGCCAAACCGAGGATAGATTCACGATCCTGGTGGTGTTTCCCGGCGGCAATGGCATGCATCAGGTTGACGCTGATCTCCTCCCCTTCGCCGCGAATAATGAAATCAATCCAGGGAGCTTCCCCCAGCACCTCCCGGTACATGTAGGTGGGGTGAATGCCGCCCATCACCGTTACCACGTCGGGACACATAGCCTTCGCGATTTTCAGGGTGGTTTGAGATTGGTAGATCATCGGCGTAATTGCCGTCGCCATCACCACATCCGGTTGATGATCTTGAATGATCTGAGCCAGTTCTGCATCGCTGATGTAGTTGGTCATGGCATCCACAAAACGGATGTCATTGAACCCGGCCTGTTTGAGGGCACCACCCACATAGGGAACCCAACTGGGAGGCCAGTTACCGGCGATTTCGGCCCCGCCGGAATGGTAGTTGGGCTGAATCATCATGATGCGCATCGTCAGGGCCTCCTTGATCAGTTCGTGGCGATTAATCTATTGAGATGATTGAGATGAATGGGGAAATTGCGCTTTGGACAGGATAATATTTTTCAGCGGTATATAGCTACTTAGCGATACAAAAGATTCATGGTTTGTTACGGAGGGAATAAAGGGTGAGGGGTGAGGGGTCAATACTGTTCGGATAAACAAAAATTCAGTATATTTGCACTGTTCTGACAGAGCAGATGTATGGTGCAACTCAAGGAATTTACGT